>ERZ834769.693-NODE-693-length-34153-cov-37.447240_pt1 | contig 34153 bp, 33 predicted proteins | sample MGYA00519690_ERZ834769 | MGnify/ENA primary metagenome ERZ834769 (study PRJEB31850, sample SAMEA3708760) | human gut metagenome | biome: human gut; feature: human-associated habitat; material: faeces | place: China | collected 2014 ... | reverse complement strand
GACGCTGATATAGAAATCTACCATAGTCTTGTTTCTAAGACTCAGTTCTTTATTATTTAGCGACTGGTGGGCTCTTAACATCATGCAGTCTTTGGTATCAATATCAATGAGTCCAATACCCATGATTTCGAGACCATGTTTAACAGACTGAGCACATCCTGACCAAAAACGACCGATATGTGGTGTTTTCTTGCCAGCTTTACTGATGTAGCTGGGATCAATGGCAATAGCCCATCTTCCCTGTTTACCCAAGAAGCGCTTGGCAAGTGAGACATTAAGTTTGAGCCAATCAATGCACTTCGACTTTTTCAAGCCGAATGCGTTGCGATAGGTTTGCTCAACATGCAAGCCATACCTCCCCATTTGGGTGAAATTTATCTTTCTTGGTATTACCATGAACAAAATTATCACCTCGATGAGTATTTTCTCGAAACTTTTTGTTAACTTTGCAGCCGAATCTTCAACTGCATCTTTAAAGATATCCATATATTGGTCAAGTCCTGTATTCATATAATTTTGCGTTTGTCGTGATTTGCAAAGTTACTGAAAATCAGCGACTTGACCAACTTTTTACAGTTAAGTTTTCATAAGCATTTCTTAATATAAGTTATTGATTTACAGACGATTAAATATTAATTTAACGCAGTATTGATTATGGAAACAAAGAATTTAAATACAAAATATTGTGTAGGTTTAGGTGAGATTCTTTTTGACGTTCTCCCTAGTGGTTCCCAACTCGGCGGTGCTCCTGCCAACTTCGCTTACCACGCAGGTCAGCATGGTTTGCATTCTGTAGCAGTCTGTGCAGTGGGCAAGGATGCTCTGGGCGAAACAGCTCTCCGCCTGCTCGATGAGAAGAAGCTCAAGTATGTGATGCCTGAGGTAGAATTCCCTACAGGTACTGTTCAGGTGCAGCTCGACAAGGAGGGTGTTCCTACATACGATATCAAGAAGGGTGTGGCTTGGGACAATATCCCATTCACTGATGATATCAAGGAGGTTGCTGCCAATGCAGGTGCTGTTTGCTGGGGCTCTCTGGCTCAGCGCAGTGAGGTTAGCCGCAAGACCATCTATACGTTCCTCGATCATACTCCAGAAGATTGCTTGAAGATTTTCGACATCAATCTCCGTCAGAACTTCTATACTCCTGAGGTGATTACCGAGAGCTTGAAGCGCTGCAATGTTTTGAAGATCAACGATGAGGAGTTGATTACCATCGGTCGCCTCTTCGGTTATCCAGGTTTGGATATCGAGAACAAGTGCTGGTTGATTCTCGGCAAGTACAATCTCGATATGCTCGTGCTTACCTGCGGTGTAAACGGCAGCTATGTCTTCGCTCCGGGTGTGAAGTCATTCCAGGAGACTCCAAAGGTTGAGGTGGCTGATACCGTAGGTGCAGGTGATAGCTTCACCGGTACTTTCTGCGCCAGCATTCTGAAGGGCAAGACCATCCAGGAGGCACACGAGCTTGCCGTTAAGGTAAGTGCATACGTTTGTACCCAGAATGGTGCAATGCCTCAGATTCCTGAGGAATATACATTGTAAGGCTCCCCATTTGGTCAGTAAGTATTAGTTTTGAATTGTTGGTTTTTAGTGAATAGTTGATATATAGGTTTAATGTTGATTGATTAGCTGCTATCTGCTTGTGAAGAGTAGATAGCAGCTCTATTTTTTTAGGAAAACATGGGATTATGAAAAAGCAGTTTATCAGTGAAGAATAGTTTAAAGGTAAAAAAGTAAAAGGATCTTTAAAAGAAATACAGATAAAGAAAAAAGCTCAAGGCTGATAGCCCTGAGCTTTTTTTATATCATGATTTCTGTATCATTACTTCTGGCACTCTGTGCAAGGAGTCCAAGGCTTCAACTGCTTGAAGAAGTCGTTGCCCTTGTCATCTACGAGGATGAATGCAGGGAAGTCCTCTACGGTAATCTTCCAGATAGCCTCCATACCGAGCTCTGGGTACTCTACGCACTCGATGCTCTTGATAGAACTCTGAGAGAGAACGGCAGCTACACCACCGATAGTTCCGAGGTAGAAACCACCGTGCTTCTTGCAGGCCTCTGTAACAACATCACCACGGTTACCCTTGGCAATCATTACAAGGCTAGCGCCGTGATCCTGGAACTCATCTACGTATGGGTCCATACGGTTGGCTGTGGTAGGTCCCATAGATCCACATGGATAGCCCTCTGGAGTCTTGGCTGGACCAGCATAGAGGATAGGGTGGTTCTTGAAGTACTCTGGCATCTCCTCGCCAGCATCCAAGCGAGCCTTGAGCTTAGCGTGAGCGATGTCACGAGCCACGATGATAGTACCCTTCAAATTAACACGGGTGCTTACTGGATATTTGCTCAACTCAGCACGAACTGCGTCGATACCCTTGTCGAGGTCGATCTCGATACCCTTGGTTCCCTCACCTGGGTTGCGGAGCTCCTCTGGAATCAACTCTGTTGGGTTCTCGTCCATCTTCTCCAACCAGATACCGTCCTTGTTGATCTTAGCCTTGATGTTACGGTCGGCAGAGCAGCTTACACCCATACCGATAGGGCAGCTTGCGCCGTGACGAGGCAGACGGATGACACGGATATCGTGAGCCAGATACTTACCGCCGAACTGTGCACCCAGACCAATTTTGTGAGCCTCTTCAAGGAGCTTGTTCTCCAAGTCGATGTCACGGAAGGCACGGCCAGTCTCATCACCTGTTGTAGGCAATTCATCATAGTACTTGATGGAAGCCAACTTCACGGTAAGAAGGTTCTTCTCTGCAGAAGTACCACCGATAACGAATGCGATGTGGTAAGGAGGACATGCAGCTGTACCCAGACTCTTCATCTTTTCTACAAGGAATGGCAGCAGTGTACCCTCGTTCTGGATAGTAGCCTTGGTCATTGGGTAGAAGTAGGTCTTGTTGGCAGAGCCACCACCCTTAGCTACCATCACGAAGCGGTACTCGTCGCCCTCTGTAGCCTCGATGTCAATCTGAGCAGGAAGGTTGCAACGGGTGTTCACCTCATCATACATGTTGAGAGGAGCGTTCTGAGAGTAACGCAGATTGTCCTGTGTAAAGGTGTTATATACACCCAGGCTCAGAGCCTCTTCGTCCTCGAAGTCGGTCCATACACGCTGACCCTTCTCACCGTGGATGATAGCAGTACCTGTATCCTGGCAGAATGGGAGGATGCCCTTAACGGCAGTCTCTGCATTGCGGAGGAACTGGAGAGCTACGTACTTGTCGTTCTCTGAAGCCTCTGGGTCGCTGAGAATCTTAGCTACCTGGAGGTTGTGCTCACGACGGAGCTTGAACTCTACGTCGTGGAAACCCTGCTGTGCCAGCAAAGTAAGAGCTTCCTTAGAAACCTTGAGGATAGTCTTACCCTCGAACTCTGCTGTGCTTACGCCTTCCTTAGAGATAAGGCGATACTCTGTCTTGTCCTCTCCAAGCTGAAACATTGGAGCGTACTTGAAATCAGGAATGTTTGCCATAACTACGTTTTTGTATATTTATAAGTTATTTATAATGTTTATGTATATTTCTTGATGTATATTCTATCTTTGATGGATATTCTTTCATTGAAGAAGGGGGTGACAAGCCTTAGTTCTCGTATTCCACCTCCTTGTCGAGGTTGTTCACGAAGTTTCTGAATACCTCTTCCTCCACATCTCCCATCGCATACTCCTTCTCCGCATCCTTCTTGATTTCAGCAATCCAGGAGCGGCGTGCACGGATATAGTCTTCGTGAATGCGGTTGGCATCTTCCAGCGTAATCTCAGAGATTCCGTAGTAATCGCAGATCACGCTGTAGGTCCATGCCCACTGATATTCACGATAGTTGTTGTTGATTTCCTCGAAGCGTTCCAGCAGCTGCTGGATGGTCTCGATGTTGCCTTCTCTCATATCCTTCACGATGCGCTCTTCCTCGCTTACCGGAAGCAGGAGTCCTGAGAGGTCATCCCAGTCGCCCACGCCTGTCTGGGTAGATGGAGGGGTGATGGCAGGATCCCTTTTCAGCACTCGCTTCAGCACGGCACCCATATAGATTCTCAGGGCGATGTCGTAGTATTTGATGCCCTTGTGGAGCGATGTGGCAGGGATGATGTATTCGTGATAGAGATACTGCGATACATTGTCGCCCGTTACCTCGCGGAGACTCTCCAGGATCTTCTTGCCCTTCAGGATTTCGCCCACGGAGAAAGGAGAGAGCCAGTCGAAGTTCACGATGCTCTTGCGGTTTTCTGGAGCACGGAGATCTCGTTTCGGCCACTTCTTGATGTCGCGGTACAGACCCACGGTGGTGATGTTCCTGCCTGGGATGAGGAACATCTTGTCGCCATCGGCTATCAGATAGGCGAATGGCAGGTTGCGGGTGTTAGGGTGGTGCATCAACTTGCCGAAGCATACTGAGAACGAACCCAGGGTGGCTGGCATCAGCAGGTAGGCACCACTGGCTGTCTTCGAACCACGCTCCAGGGTTCCCCAGTGCATAGGTCCCATCTTGTAGGCATGGTTGCTGAAGTTGGTGGCTGAACCGGCATTATAGAATGAGAACATTCCGCCGATAAGCAGACTGCTCTTGTGATGCGATGCTGTGAATGGACCACAGAAGGCGGCGCACGCTTCACCGTTGCTCATATAGCTGTTGGCAAAGAATACGGAGGCTGAGGCTGTGAAACCGTTGCTCAGCTGGCAGGCTTCGCCTACGAAGCAGTCCTGTATCTTCACGCTGTTGATGACGCTGGAGCCCTCGGCGATGATGGAGTTCTCGATGATGACTCCCGTACCGATATATACGTTTCCGTGAACCGAACCGAGCAGCGTACAGTCGCTGAGTCGTGAGGCACCGTTTACCTCGCAGAGGTCGTTGATTACGCAGTTGGTAATCTCCTTGGTGTTCACAATCTTCACGTTGCTGCCTATCTGTCCTCTTTCCGGCGCCTTGTTTTCGATGTCGGTCTTGATGAGCTGTCGGATGTTCTCCTTCAGTTCCTTGTCGGAGAAATGCTTCACCATGAAGGCAGCCAGCTGACTGTTGAGGTCGGAGAAGAGAATCACGTTTCCTTCGCCCACCTCGTTGAGCACGCTCACCAGATTACCCTCGCCGAAGGTTGCGCCCTCGGTGGTTTCCATCGTAGAGATGTTGGAGATGTAGCAGTCATCACCAATGGTGTAGTTGTTGATGAAGTTGCCCACGTTCTCGATGAGACAGTCGTCTCCGATGGTCACATTTCTCAGGGTGGCATTGTTGATGCCGGAATGCTTTACGAAGCCTTGGCTCACCTCTACATTCTTGTTGAAGGAGCCGATGTTTACCTCGCCATAGAGCATCACGCGATGCATGTAGTTGGGCTTGAAGTCTTCTGATACATTCACCGAAGTCCAGTCTTCAGCCCAGCAGTCGTTGCTCTTGAGTACCTCGATTTCCTCGGAGGTCAGAGGTCTGTAGTCATTCATTGTTTATATGTTTTTAGGGAATTATTCGTAATCCTGGTACAGGAAGTCGTTGTATGGATACTTCTGTACGTGCAGTTCTCTTACCTTTTTATATAGCACCTCTCGGAACTCGTCGATGTTCTCCTTGTTCTTTGCCGAGATGAAGAGACAGTCGTCGTTGAGCTTTGCCATCCAGGTTTTCTTGAGATCTTCCAGCGGGATGTTCTCCTTCTCCATCGGAGTGAGGTCGTCTTCCTCCTTCTCCACCCAGGAGTAGTTGTCTATCTTGTTGAAGATGATCATCGAAGGTTTGTCGGAGCATCCTATCTCCTCCAGGGTCTTTTCCACTACCTGGATCTGCTCCTCGAAGTCTGGGTGAGAGATATCCACCACGTGGAGCAGGAGGTCTGCCTCACGGGTCTCATCCAGGGTGCTCTTGAAGGAATCCACCAGGTCGGTAGGCAGCTTGCGGATGAATCCTACGGTATCGGCAAGGAGGAATGGCAGGTTATCTACCACCACCTTTCTCACGGTGGTATCGAGGGTAGCAAAGAGTTTGTTCTCTGCAAACACCTCGCTCTTGCTGAGCAGGTTCATGATGGTGGATTTTCCCACGTTGGTATAGCCCACGAGAGCCACGCGGATCATTCTTCCGCGGTTCTTGCGCTGGGTAGTCTTCTGCTTGTCTATTTCTGCGAGTCGCTCCTTGAGCAGGCTCATTCTGCCGAGGATGATACGGCGGTCCATCTCGAGCTGGGTCTCACCCGGTCCACGCAGACCTACCGATCCCTTTCCGCCACCGGAACCTGAACCACCACCCTGGCGCTCCAGGTGAGTCCAGAGTCGCTGCAGTCTTGGCAGCATGTATCGGTATTGTGCCAGCTCTACCTGCGTCTTGGCAGCAGCAGTCTGGGCACGCATGGCGAAGATGTCGAGAATGAGCGAAGTACGGTCGAGAATCTTCACCTGCAATTCCTGCTCGATATTTCGGATTTGCTTGGCAGAGAGTTCATCGTCGAAGATCACCATACCTACTTCTCTGTCTTCTTCTTCCTCGTCCTTGATGTATTGCTTGATTTCCTCCAGCTTACCCTTTCCCACGTAGGTGGTCTGGTTAGGCGACACCACCTTCTGCGTGAATCGCTTCACGGTGACGGCGCCTGCAGTATCTGCAAGAAATTCCAACTCGTCGAGATATTCCTTGGTCTTGGCTTCGTCCTGTGTCTTGGTAATAAGCCCCACCAGCACAGCGGTTTCCGCCTTGACTTCTGATATTACAAATTCTTTCATTCTTTACGTACGTATTATTATAGGTGCAAAGATAATAAAAAAAATGCTCTTATTATATATATAAGGTGAAAATTATGTTTTTTTTATGAAAGGGACCGCAAGGTTACGGGGCGGAAATCGGTATTTGCGAACGCTGGAATCGGCATGTCTGAATGCTGAAACCTGAAAACTCAGGCGCTGAAATCTGAAAACGTTTACGTCTTTTTTCGGCAAAAATATGCGTTAAATTTTGATTCATATCAATATTTTGCGTACTTTTGCAACCAGAAAAGAAAACTGATTTTCAAAGATACAAATCATAACTACATAAAAACACAAACTGCTGAAACATTCAAAAACTCAAAAGCCTCGACGTGATGTCGGGGCTTTTTGGCATTAAAATCCCTTTAAATTAGTGAAAAGTATCTATTTTTGAATGATTCTTCCACCTCTTTCTTCAAGATTTTGCTTATCTTTGCAAGCATTAAAATAAATCAAACCTAAAAAGGAAATAATATGAAGCAAAAAATGAGTATCGCTGGTATTTTGTTGCTTGCTGCTTTGGGTATGCAGGCTAACAACTATACGGTGAAGTCGCCAGACGGTAAATTGGTGGTGAATGTTGCTTGTGAGGGAGGTAAGGCTTCCTACACGGTAGATTACAATGGCAAGCAGATGCTGGGAACTTCGGCGCTCGGACTGGTTGCCAATTACGGTGATTTTTCAAAGGATCTCACCATGGGTATCCTGAAGGGTGGGGAAGTGAAGCCGCTTGCCTACAAGATGACCCGCATCAAGAAGAGTGACATCCAGAAGGATGTGGTGGATGCTACCATCGGTTTCCTCAACAGTAAGAAGGATTCCATGACCCTCCATCTTCATGTAAGCAACAACGACATCGCCTACAAGTATGAGATGAGCCGTCCTAAGAAGGATAATCCTAAGTCGGTGATTATATATAATGAGGTGAGCGGATTCAATTTCCCGGAGAAGACCACTACCTTCCTCTGTCCTCAGATTACTCCGATGACCGGTTGGGAGCGCACCAAGCCATCTTATGAGGAGGAATATACTCCGGATGCTCCGATGAACGTGAAGTCGCAGTTCGGTGTGGGCTATACTTTCCCATGTCTCTTCAAGGTGGGCAGTGACGGATGGGTACTGGTCAGCGAAACCGGCGTGTCGAGTGCTTATCCTGGCTGCCGTCTTTCAGATTATGAGCCGGGCAAGGGCTATACCATCGCCTTTCCTCAGAAGGGTGAGAACAATGGCATCGGTTCTGAATATGCCGGTATCCCATTGCCTGGCGAGACTCCTTGGCGTACCATCACCGTGGGTTCTTCGCTGGCTCCTGTCGTAGAGACCACCATCCCTTACGATGTGGTGGAGCCTTTGTATGAGGCATCCCAGACTTACAAGCCGTCGCGCTATACCTGGAGCTGGCTCATCTGGCAGGATGCTTCCGTTAACTATGATGACCAGGTGAAAATGGTGGATGTGGCTGCCGCCCAGGGTTATGAGGCTGTATTGGTTGATGCCTGGTGGGACAAGCAGATTGGCAGAAAGCGCATCGAAGAGTTGAGTAAGTATGCACAGAGCAAGAAGGTAAGCCTGATGCTCTGGTACAATTCCAACGGTTTCGAGAATGATGCTCCCCAGACTCCTCGTCAGATCATGAACAATTCCATCGCCCGCAAGAAGGAGATGGCTTGGATGAAGAAGATTGGTGTAGTAGGCATCAAGGTGGATTTCTTTGGTGGCGACAAGCAGGAGACGATGAAGCTTTACGAGGATATCCTCAGCGATGCCAACGATTATGGCTTGGAGGTCATCTTCCATGGCTGCACCCTTCCTCGTGGTTGGGAGCGTATGTATCCTAACTATGTTTCCAGCGAGGCAGCCTTGGCTTCAGAGAATGTATATTTCACGGATTATCATGCCAAGAAGGAGGCTTTCGAGATGACGATGCATCCGTTCTCAAGAAATGCCGTAGCCAGTTTTGACTGGGGTGGTGTGATGATGAACAAGTATTTCTCCAAGGACAACAAGAGCCGCCACCAGCGTTATACCAGCGATGTATTTGAGATGGCTACAGCCATCACCAATCAGAGCAGCGTAAACTGCATCTGTCTCTATCCTAACAATTTGCAGGATGTACCACAGTGGGAGTTGGATTGGCTCAAGAATGTTCCTACAGCCTGGGAGGATACCAAGTTTATTGCCGGTTATCCTACCAAGTATGCGGTGGTGGCTCGCAAGTCGAGTGTAGAGAATAGTTCAGGTGCAGCACTTACAGCCGGCAGATGGTTTGTAGGCGGACTGAATGCTACAGACAAGCCTCTTGCCCTGACCTTGGATTTGCCGATGTTTGCGGGTAAGACCGTTACTTATATCACCGACCAGCCAAAGAAGAAGGGCGAGAAGTTCTTCACTTCTGTCAAGAAGACTTTGAAGGTTGGCAAGGATGGCAAGGCAAAGGTTGTGATTCAGCCTAATGGCGGTATCATCATCGAATAATCTTCATGTTTTAGGCATTGATTGCCTACGTGAAAAAGTTTTTTGGGCGAAAAAAGTATCAAAGTCTCATTTTTGCTTGAAAAATGTGGTTTAAATACTTGATATATAATAAGATAATAGAAATGAGACTTCTCGGATTTTGAGCCGAGAAGTCTCATAGAAGTATCATGGAAGTCTCATAAAACTATCTGTACGATGCGGAAATCAGTTGTTGATTCTGTTTCAAGCTTTTTCTTCGAATAGATCGTCCAATCCCACTTCGCTCTGAATCATGCCTTCCTGGGCATTCTTCTTTAATCCTGCAGCTGTAACGAAAGTTAGATGCAGTGCCTTGCTGGTATTTGATGCTTGGCGGAAGATTTCTCTTCTGTCCAGCAGTTTTTGCAGATAAGCAGGGGTGATGTCGTATGCCTTGAGAGAATACTTCATTTCGCAGAGATTGATAATCTGATCTCTGCGGTCTAATATGAGGTCAATCTGTGCACCTTCAATTCCTTTTTCCTTGTTGGCTTTCTGCTGCCAGGAATATACATTCGTCTGTACTCCCAGAATGCCTAGTTTTTTCTTAATCTGTGAGATATGGTGAAGGCAAAGCTGTTCAAAGGCATAACCGCTCCAGGCACGATGGGATGGTGAGTCTATCATGTTGCTCCAAAGATGTTCGTCGGTCTCCTCTTTACCTCTGATATAATGTAAATAAAACAAAGTGTAGAGATCGGTTAACTGATACATGGCACCGTTCGACTTGTTTCCGAAGGAGTTGTATTTTCTGATGAAGTCGCAGCTGATGAGGTCATTAAATGCTTCAGACAGTTTTCCGCCCGATGTGAGATGTAACGCCTTCATCACATCTTCTCTCGTCATACCCATCTTTTTCTTGGCAAGAAGTTCCACAATTCTGCGGTAAAGTATGGAATCCTTGAAGAGTGAGCGGAACAGGAACTCGTATTCATTGGATAGTTCTGCGCCTTCTGCGAAAAAAAGCATGTCAATATTTTGAGGCAAGCTATATTGCTTGTCTATCATATTGAGGTAAAACGGCGTTCCTCCCATAATCATATAGCATTCCGCTATCTGATGGCGGGTCCATACGATACCTTTTGATTTTAAGAAAAGTTCAGTCTCGTAAAGATCAAAGGGGGCGAGGTAAATCTTTCTGGTTACCCGATTATGCAAGCCGCCTTTGTCGCCCAGAAGTTTATTGGTCATCCAGGTAGTAGCAGAACCACAGACGATGAACTTGATATTAGACTGGTCTGAAGCCCATCCATTCCAAAACAGGTCTAGGGCACGGATGAAATTAGACTTCGGTGTATCCAGCCATGGCAGTTCGTCAATGAAGATGATGATTTGCTCTCTTTCTTCCAATAAAGTAGAGAGATAGGCACGCAGTTGAGAGAAAGCCTCGAACCAGGTTTTTGGTCTTGCCTGTTTCTTTCCGGAATACAATGCCAACTGCTCGCTGAAGTAAGCGAGCATCTCGTTCTTGGAGCATTGGTACACCCCCGTCATATAGAAGCTAAACTTCTCGCCCAAGAGTTGTTTGACGAGATATGTTTTGCCGATTCGTCTTCTGCCATAGATGGCGATGAATTCTGGCTTGTTGGAATTGAGGCAATTCTCTATCAGCTCAATTTCCCGTTTTCTTCCAATGATATTTTGCTGCATATCTTTTTTAATTTTGATTTTCTGCAAAGATAATGCAAACGAGCGCAATGAAAGCTTGCTTTCAGATTGCCGAGTGCAGCTTATCTTATGCAAAGATAATACTAAATCGTGAAAAAACGATGGAAAATTGGGAAAAAGTGCCGATAGTGGTGCCAAAATTTGCTTTTTTAGGCACTTTTGGCACCATTATCGGCAATTGTCGCTGTATTTATGCAGTTTTAGGCTGTGCGTAGATGTTCTATGGTTATGTCAATATAATCAGGGTAAGTTACGGTAATGCTTCTGTTTTTTAGTTCATCAGTTGGTGTCTCTATGCTCTTCGCATGGTCTGCTTGTACCCGTCGCATGGTCTGTTTGTGCCCGTCGGATGGGCATCCGCAGCCCACGCTATGGGCATCGGTAGCCCGTGCGTTGGGCAACTGTTGCCCATAGTACGGGCAATGAGTGCCCAAACGTTTGGCTTGTTTTTGGGCAATATACTTTTGGCTCTTTGCGATGTTTTAACTGGCTTTTTATAAAAGTTTAAACTGGCTTTTTATAAAAGTTTAAACTGGCTTTTCTTAATGTTTTTACTGTCTTTTCTCTTGTTTCGTGCTATCTTTGATGATACTTCTATAGTATTTAATGATACTTCCATGATACTTCTTTCTGCTTTTTCCGAGAAGTCTCATTGATTGTAAATATCGATATATCAGTAATATAATATGGATTTTCAAGCGAAAAATGAGACTATGATACTTTTTTGTAGAAAAAACTTTTATGTGCGCGTAATCGGATAGATGCTATTTCTTTGTTTTTTGCGTATCTTCTCGAAAGTTCAGAGTGAGTCGGAAAAATGCCGTATCTTTGCAGCGCGATTCTGGAGGACAAAAAACTTGGTGAAAACTTGGTATATTCAGATTTTCTTTGTAATTTAGCAGCGCAAAACGTAAAGTAGATAAGATTATGGCAGAAATAGTGAATAAATATCCTGTGGGCATACAGACTTTCGACGTGATTCGAGAGGAAGGATACCTCTATGTGGATAAGACGAAATACATCGCAGATTTCAGGCAGAAAGGAATGAAGTATATCTTTCTAAGTCGCCCTCGGCGATTTGGAAAATCGCTTTTTGCCTCTACTTTGCAAGCCTATTTCGAGGGCAAAAAGGAACTCTTCGAAGGACTTGCCATCGCAGATTACGAGAAGGATTGGGTGAAGTACCCAGTGCTTCATTTCGATATGAGCGGTGCTAAGCATGTTGACGGTGAGGGCTTGAAGCATTATCTCGACTTGCAGCTGAAGCCATTTGAGGAACTCTATGGCAGTGATGAGGATGAGTTATACCCCAACGACCGACTGGATGGACTCGTAAAACGTGCTCACAAGCAGGCTGGCATGAAGGTGGTGGTTATCATCGACGAATATGATGCCCCTCTGCTCGACGTGGTACATGAGAAGGAAAACCTGGCAGAACTTCGTCTCATCATGCAGAACTTCTACAGTCCGCTGAAGAAGCTGGGTCCTCATTTGGAATTTCTCTTTATCACGGGCATTACCAAGTTCTCGCAGCTCAGTATCTTCAGCGAGTTGAACAACCTTGACAATATCAGCATGTTTGACCAGTACTCCGCCATCTGTGGTATCAGCAAGACCGAACTTACTACTGTAATGAAGCCGGATGTTGAGGCTTTGGGTAAGGCGTTAGGAGTATCTTACGAGGAGTGTCTGGAGGAATTGCGTCAATATTATGACGGTTACCATTTCAGCGAGCATTCTGAGGATGTGTTCAATCCGTTCAGTCTGATAAGGGCTTTGTCTGGACAGAAGATTGGTGCCTACTGGTTTGGTTCCGGTACGCCAAGCTATCTCATCAAGGGTTTGCAGAAATATCATGTTAACGTGACTGATATCGAGCAGAAAAGCGTGAGTGTTGACGATTTCGATGTGTCGCCTGAGCAGATGACTTCAGCCCTGCCTCTACTTTATCAGAGTGGTTATTTCACTATCAAGCAGTATAAGCCATTTACCAAGAGTTATAAGCTGGGGTATCCTAACCAGGAGGTGAAGATAAGTATGGAGAAGCTTCTTGCTGTGATTTACGATAGCACTCATCGTACTATCAGCGACTGGATTATCAAGGAGGGGTGATAAAACTGAAACCAATTCGTGGCTTTTCAGAAATTGAAAGCCACGAATTGGTTTTTGTGTTATCAAATTCCTATTTTTTATTAAGTATTGTCTATATTAATACGCCATTTTTTTGTTTTTATAAGCAATTTTGATTAAAATATCTTAAAAACATATCTTGTTATTGAGTTTTTTTTCATTTTTGTTTTGTTCTTCGATTATTTTCTATATCTTTGCATTCGGACTGTATAGCCAGACCGCAGTTGTCAATGTTAGACGAGTTCTTGCGAGATAACCGAGTCGGCAGCCTACGCCGTGCTGAGTGTAGTGAAGTCAAAATGACATATCTATACAAACGCGGGTAATGGGTGGGAATGACAGTTCAGACATAGAAGGCGTTTATCGACGCTTTGTTCTTGACACATCGAAATCTTGCAACACTCGGTATTATAGTCTGGAACTTAGCCAACGGTAGATGTCCCGGGTGTGATTATATCAATCCCGTGGAGACTTGTAGGTATGGATTGTACCCTTTTGGGTGCAATCAGATGTATTGTACAGGTCTCTTTACGGCTGTGATTTTCATATCGGCGTGGGCTCTGACGTTGTCTGTTCGACTATAATAGGCAGTGCAAGAGCCTCGATGTGTGGAATGGGCAACAGGATGTTCCACGCTTTTTTTGTGTCTCAATTTAACCGATTTCTGTCTAGAAAAAAGTTAGCACCGATATGAAAGTCGATGAATGGACATCTAACGATGGACACACCCTAGGAGGTGGTGAATTCCCTCCTTGCGCTGGACTTACCTCCAACGCCCTCCCCGAAGCTCAAAGCGTTGTTTCCGCAGAGAGTTCACAAACAGGGGTGTCCACCAAAAATGCACTTTTGGCAACTAAGCCTAAAGCACAACGAGAGGCAGATACTCCTCATTGGTATGCCTTACGTACCACTTATGGTAGAGAGAAAAAGGCATACGACTATTTGACCGCCAAAGGTATCACGGCTTTCTATCCTACCACTAATGTAGTAAAACTTATAAAAGGTAAGCGCAAAAATGTTACCGAGTCACGTTTACCCAACATCTTCTTTGCCTATGGAACAGAAGAGCAACTCAAAGAATATGTTTATGACAACGTAAACCTCCCATTCCTCCGTTTTTATTATCGTCACTACCACGAAGGGAGCAAGATCAAAAAGACTCCATTGATAGTTCCAGACTATCAGATGGATAGTTTGAAAATAATCTGTGCAGCCGATGCGGACAATACCATCGTATCATTAGGTGAAGTGCCTAAGTTCGAGAAAGGACAGTTGGTTAAGGTTATTGATGGTGTATTCAAGGGGGTGATAGGAAGAGTTGCACGCTGGCAAGGACAACAGAGAGTTGGTGTTGTGGTAGATGATTTGGTGACTGTTGTAACGGCGTATATACCAAGTGCTTTTTTAGAAACGTACTTGTGACGGTTACTTTTAAATAGAACGATTCATAAACAGGAAACAAATAATAAAAATCAATAAAAATGAGAAATTCCAAACTAATTGTAAAACTTGCAACATTAATTGGCTATTTGCTATTTGCAGGTTTTAGTGCCTATTTTACGGCAACTTCACTTTGGCTGAACCTGTTAAATGGTTCCGACACATGGACTATGTGGCTTGTGTTTGTGCTTGTCCTGATAGTCTCAATTTTAGCAGGCATGTGTTTGACCAATGTCATTAAAGAATTACAGAATCGTGTTAGACCTTCGCGTTCTGCGTTTGTCCTAAATTTTCTCGGTTTCTTTATTTTTTGGACATTCAGTTTTATGACAAATGTTCACTATTTCTTTGTAGAGAAACATGGATTTTCTATTTTGTCAAAGGAATTGGTTAGTGCAAAGCACTATATAGAGGATAATACCTCAAAATCGAACCAATTAATAGACGAACAGAAAAATACCGCAGAAATGGCAATTTCTGCACAAGTTCAAGCAAATTTGGATGCCTTTGATAGAGAACTCAACAATACAATTGCACATGGTGAGGGCTTTGGTGAGGTATGTATTAACATTCTTAATGCTACAGAGGACGCTTTAGCAAAAGATTCAAAAACATATAATGACAAGAATACTTATGTTATTTATGATGACGAGCGAGATGCTGGCGACAGAGGAGTTACGGCAAGAGCACGTTTTACGGAATTGCGCACAAAATACGCAACACGTATGGCAGAACAACTTAAAAAGAAACTTGCTGTTATTGAAAACTTTTATGAAAATAAGAAAGATCAAAATGCAGAGTTGACTGAGTTGTTAGAGCCGATTTCAGAACTTGAAAATAAGCATTTACCTGCTGTTGAAAAAGATGGTTCGGTTAATGCATACTACAAATACAACAGCATTCAAGATGCTCGTGTCATATCAAAAATGCCAAATGATTACAGCAAAAAATGTATAATAAAGAAAGGGGATAAGATTATAAAATTTAACACCTATCCTTCAAAACGTATGTTTGATACAATGTCTGTATGGGGAGACATCACAAATGGTCTCCTTGCTGATATGACAATGATACAATGGATTATAATTGCTTTAATTTTCGATATTGTATCGTTTATATTATTCACAATATTTCGTAACCAATAATTAGAAAAATATGCCTACATTAGTAAAAGGTGGAGAAAATCCACAGGTGCAACAAGAGCCAATAGCAAGAGGTGGAGAAAATCCGCAGATGCAACAAGAGCAATTAGCTGTAGAGCAGGAACGACTTCACACAGTTAATAATTCAGATGGTGAGAAAGCCGGTAGTTCAATTGCAACACCGATAATTGTAAACCAAACAGTACCTGTAGTTGTGTTTGTCGGTCCTCCAACGAGTGGAAAATCTATGATTTTGGTACGTCTAGCTAAGTATCTAAGAAATCAGGGATATACAATACAGACAGACTCGACATTCTTGAATACACAAAAATACCAAAGAGATTGTGAAGAATTTAAAGATAAACTGAATACAAATATTGCATTAAGAGGAACTGTTGAATTTCTTTTGATAAAAGTATTCAAAGAAGGTAGAGAAGTTGCAAAACTTTTAGAGGCACCAGGGGAAGATTTTTATACCACCGACCCTATAAAGATTAAAGATGGTAAAAACAACAGAATTGAACCTTATTTATCGACGATTATGACCAGTAGAAATCCGAAGTCATATGTTGTATTATTAGATTTGGATTCTGATGTGTGTTTTAGAAATGACTCTCACCATAGAGATTCATATTCACAAAGATTTTTGGAATATTTCTATCCCAATATAGATGTACGAAGAGACCGAATAATTCTTCTCTAAAACAAAATAGATGTAACACCATTTGGTACAATTAATGGTTGTACTGATCCTAATGGCGCAAAAGCTGATGCAAAAATATTTTATCAACAATTGTTTGCAACCATGAGAGTGCGTTCTTTTGGAGGTTTTGTTACGACAGACAATTTTGTGTTTAAGACATTTTGTACTGGTATGTTCTCGAAAGAGACTGATAATAACGGAAAAAAGTACAAAACTTATAACGTTGCTGCTGATATATACCCACAAGAACTGTGGAAAGAAATAACAAGAAGATGGTAATATGGAATTCGATATAATTTTACATGGCAAACCAAATGCAGGTAGCCATAAGACGACAAAAGGAATAGAGGATTCTTTCTGCCAAAATTTGGTGGAAAATTTCTTCCAATCCATGAATTATATAAAAGAGCAAGAGGTTCTAATAGTTGATGTAAGAAATTGGAAAAACAAATGGTATAGCATATATACGCTTTGGTTTGGGGGGTATATCACCGATACAGCCGAACGTTCTTCTTTTTTAGCTATATCTATAGTTGTTCCGAACCAATATTTTTGCCTCGTAAGTGCTGTTTATGATACGCTTAAAAACGCATATCTAAATAGCATCCTTGGTACTTATATTTCTTCTAAAGGAGAATACTTTGTTCAAAATTTTAATAATGACTCTGCCTTTGAAAGACTAGTGAATACTATAAATTCAAATTTCGTAAATTTGAGTGAAAACTTTGATAACAATTTTAAGCAGGACAATAATGGGACAATTACTAATTGTTGTTATAACTTGCTTGACTGTGATTCAAAAGCCTTTGTTGAAGATTGGAGAAAACATGGTAGGATTTTTGTTTCCAAGACTTGTGAATCAAAAGATACTCGTTTGTTCAATACAGATAATTATTATAAACAATTACAAAATTCAAAAAACGAGTTGCAATCAAAACTTCAAGAAATCAAGCAGTTAACAGCACGAATAAAAGAGCTTGAAGGAATACTGAGTAGTGGAGATCGTAAAATAAATAAAGCTTTAGAGTCTCTTAAAGAACAAGTTAAGGCCTTAGAAAGTGAAAAAAAATCATTGGAGCAAAATGTTTCTAATTTGACCGCAGAGAATGAGAGACATCGTGATATAGAGAAACAGATCACAAATATATTAGGTCCAATTACTATTGATAGTAGCAACAATCCTAATAAGGAAGAAGCAACACCCCATAGAATCGGTCTGAAAAGAATCATTCCAATGATAAACATGGTTTTGCTTATTCTTCTTTTGTTTGCTACAACTTTCAAATCATGCAGTTCGAGAATACAAGGCTCTACAGATGAAGATGTACAACATACGTACGACTTGCAACAGGAAATAAAAAAGTTGAATAAGGATATAAAAGAAAAGGATAAGAAAATACAGGATTTTAAAAATGAGCTAGACCAGGTTGTAAATAATGGCATAGACGTAGATTGCAATTTAACAATATTTCAAGATGGCAAATCTGTAGGTGTCTCTGAAATAAATTATACCAAAGAGATAGTGGTTACGGTAGTTCAACGAAAGGGTTATAAATTTTATACATATAATCTGCAAACTTCAAATGTACAAAATGGCGTGCCATTCAAGTTGGTAAAGATAAATCCAAATGAACCTATAATTATTACATATAGATCACAGAATAAAAATAATAGAAACCAACTTAACGGTGTAACTATAAAATAAAATTATGATATGAAGAAAGTAATATATTTAATAGTTGCTGTACTAATGTTCAGTGCATGTAACTCCAAAAAAAATGAGTATGATCCATACAAGATTAATGGTAAAGAGAAGAAGGTTGATTCAAAATCATCTTTTGAAGTTAGTTTTAAAAAAACTGATGCCAACTTAAAAACCATTCATGTAAAGCTCAACAACAATGGATATGATGCTCTTTTTGACACAGGATGTTCTGGTATGCTTATATCTTCATTAGAACTGATGGAATTGATAAAAACAAACACAATTTCCAAAAGTGACTATGTCGGCGATGCCATAAGTTCGATTGCAGATGGCACACAGATAAAGAACCCTATGTATAATATTAAAAAAGTAACAGTTGTAGACAACAATGGTAAAGAGCATATCCTTACAGATATACAAGCCACTGTTGTTGATAATATTGGAGCAGACATTCTTGTAGGTTCCTCTGTCATTGACAATCTCGCTAAGAAATCTTACACAGTTGATTTAAGTAAGAAGATTATTAGATTCCAGTGATGATGAAACCCCTGATTTATTTCTTCGGAACACTACCGAATGGTTTTTCTACTTACCCACAGGATCATACAAAAGATTTCTTTTCTGATTTTGTCTCGAAGTCTAAAAATAATGTTCAGATTGTCCTTCGTCGTAAGGACAATCTTCTACATTATGGATATGTTAGAAAAATGTCCAACAAAAAATATTTTGGCATATGCTTATGCGTTGATTGTATATTCAATGATGTAGCCAAACTGTTTGTAATCTTTGATGACATATATGCATCAATGATAAAAAAAGGAGACATGCTTAAATTAGAAAAAAAATGTGTTGATTGGGCACTCTCTGATTTTATCTCAGAACATGTTGCTATTACAGAATATTCTAAACAAATAATTGACGCAATTAATCTATCGGAGATAAAAACACAACCTCTACCTCCAGTAGATTTCTCCATATCAATAAATGACAATCTTGATCTGAGTTTGGAAGATGGGCAAAGTAAAATTATAGATGCAACTAAACGTTACACAACTCTCTATATTGTAAAAAAAGAGTCGGAAATTGAACGTGTAAATAGTTTCCATGCTGTTATCAATAGAAAAGATTCCGAAATTAAACTCCTTAAAACTACCATTCAAGAAACAAAGAAGATAAATACAGAACTTAGTAATAAATTAATAAAGGCAAAGGCTAAACAAAAAAATATAACTTGGGTAGCAGTACTTGGCATCATAGTTCTAATCTTTGGATTCGTTTTATGGAATAAAGTCTTGTTTCCATCAGAAGTTACTCATTATGAGACTGGGGAATTTGTTTATTATGGTTCGTTAGAGGACGGAAAGCCAAATGGCGTTGGTGTTGCCATTTATCCGACAAATGATAAAGATGGACGAAAATACTATATTGGTAATTTTAAGAAAGGTGAACGCCAAGATAGTGCTGCGATATTATTCTATCAAGATGGAGATTATTATTATGGCCAAATGACAGGAGACAAATGGGTAAAAGGAATGTTATATATGAACTCCGACAATTCGCACTTTGTAGGTACATTTCAAGATAACAATCCTTATACTGGTAATTGGTATGACCATAAAAAGTTGTACAGGCTAAGTAAAGGCGAAAAAGTTTATTGGTAAGATGAAGAGAATTTTAACTTTAACTATATGTATATTAATTTGTTCTGTCACTTGTTTTGCTCAAAAAAGAAAGACAATTGACAGAACAAAAACAGAAAAGGTTCGTTCCACTCAAAAAACGCAACCGAAAGTTTCTTCATCTACAGAAAAGGGAAATTCAAATAAACCTAAAGTCGTTTCTACAGCCCCTAAACAAAGCCAGAAAAAAACAGTAAAGTCTACCTCGACGAAAAGTTATTTTTCTATATCTTCTCAATACGCTAGTTTTGGTTCAGATGGAGGAAATAGAACTTTTACAGTGTCATCAAGTGCAGCATGGAAAATATCTGTAAATACAGCGAATTGGGGTCATTTGTCAAGAAGTGGAAACACCTTGTATTTAAGAGTTGATGCGAATAATTCATCATCCTCACGAACTGACTATTTTACAATTAGTTCAGGTTCAAAAAATATTCGTGTTGACATTTTACAAGGAAAGAGAAATTCATTAACAGTTTCAACAGAATCTTTGTCTTTCTCTTCCGCTGGATGTAGTCGAACAATTACCGTTAATTCAAGTTCTTCATGGAAGATAGGAACAAAAACCTATGATTGGGGACACCTATCAACAGATGGAAATACTGTGACACTCCGAGTTGATGCTAATACGTCAACAAATTCAAGAACGGATTATTTTACTATCAAATCTGGAAATTTAGAAAAAAGAATAAACATATCCCAATCTGGTAATACGCAGACAACCTCAAATAATGCTACGATAAAATCTGTATATGTAAGTAATGATGCAGATGTTGATGGTGAAAAAGGTTTGTCTGTAAAAGTATCTTTTGATGTTTCAGGTATGAAGGGACATAATGGCAGGGTATCTTGCTACTTTTATGACACAAATGGTAACGCTTTGATTGATAGGAACAATAGATACCACACATCTGGAACACCAAGCAATGTATCTTCAGGGGAAGATATTAAACCACGTTACGATAACTCTACATATACAGATTTTGAAATAAAAATTCCATATAGTGAATTGCATTTATCAAGCACATATAGTCGAACCTTACGAGTTGATGTTGTCGTTTGGGATTATTATTCGGGGAGCGGAAAAGAAGTGGCACGAAAAGATGGTACAACCTTCACATGTGTACCCAACATTTCCTACCTAAAAGTTGATGGAAGTACAACAAATAAATCAAAATACTTTGGCGAGTCTGGAGGTAGAGAATATTATAGTGTAAACACAAGTGCCTCTACTTATGAAACATGGGGCGTTCCATCATGGTGTCGTATAGAAAACAAGACATCATCAGGTTTTACTTTAGTTTGTGAAAGAAATACGAGTAGGAGTTCTCGTAGTGACTATATGAAAGTTAAAGCGGCAGGAAAGGAAATAAGAATTGACATAGAGCAGGAAGCTAGTTCTGGTCCTACTGCTTCAATCACAAGTGTAGAGCAAATCCATAATGTTATAAATGGATATGTGAAAGGAATGAATCTTAAATTGAAATTTGATGTAAGTGGAATGCAAGGTAGAATAGTAAAAGCAACCGCATGGTTCTACTATGCTGATAATTCCACAAAATTGAACAATGCCTATGGTGGGCAAGTGAGTGTTTCAAGTTCAGACAGAGCACCTTATGAAAACACTACCTTTACTATGAATTTGTTCATGCCATACCCAGGGCTTAATATGGTACCAGGATGGAGCGGTTCTTTATCTTTTGACATTGTTATTTATGACGGTTCGGGAAATGTACTAGCAAGGAAAAACAATTATAGTTTTACTTTCTCCAATTTCTAGCAGATACTAACCAATGTCTTTTTGCTTACGGATGGGTTACATTAAGTTTTGGACATTCATAAACAAATAAATCATTTAGAAGTTGTGCCCGACACAAATTAGGGTTGAAGTGTATGAGACAGTTTCTTTTAGCAACATTTTTATTATTGGCATCCTTTGTCTTTAATTCTTGTGATTCATCTAAGAAAGAATTGCAAACTAATATTGAAGCCGCTAATAAAGAATGCCCTATGGATTTAGGTATGTTTGGCGAAATTTCAAGTATGGAGTTTGATGAGGATGCTGATGAAGTCATTATGACAATGACAATTAGTAAAGATATGCCTCTCAAAATTTCAGCTTTAAACAAGCTCAAAAACACTCTTAAAAGAGCGATGTTGGGCAATTGGGCAAAATCTGATTCAGGTATTGAACTAATGAATGAATTTGCTAAAGCGGATTCTAAGATTACATTAGTAATGCAGACTGAAGACACAAATGAGAATGTAAAAATAAAAGTAACTAAGGATGAGGTGAAGGATTTGGCTGAAGGAAAAATCGATCCCATTTCTCCTCGTGATTTGTTGGAAATCTATGTAACTTCTACGAATGCACAGTGCCCAATGCAAATAGACGAGTTTACAATTCTTTCAACAGTATCTCTTGAAGGAAGTTTTTTCGTTTATAACTATAGCATAGACGAAAACTCTGTTTCGATTGATGCTATAGAAGAAAATAAAGCAGCAATAAAAGCAAATTTGAAACAAGCATTATCAGCCACAGATCCAATGATGAAACAAATGAAAAGTGTTTGCAAAGAAGCTAATACAGGTATTTCATACAGATATGTTGGAGACACTTCTGGTAACGTATGTATTATAAAGTTCAATCCTACAGAACTTTAAAAGACAATCAATGTATAAATAGAAGTTGCACCCGACACAAATAAGGGACGTAAAAATGAAAAAGTATTTATTTGCACTAACAGCGATTTTATTTGGAATGTTTGTTCTCATAAGCTGTGATGACGAAGAAGAAATTAAAGGTTCTACAACTTTCTATGGTAAGGTTGTCGTTAATCCTTCTGCTGCAAAACTGAATGAGAATGTAACTTTCAGCATAGGAGAAGGAGGTTTCTCTTCTGATAATGTTTCAGTTGGTATAAGTTCTTCGACTACAATAAATGGAAAAGATGTTATAAAGTCCGTTTCGTATTTTATTGATGGCACTAAAGTCGCAGAAAGTTCTGACAAGGCTAACAAATATTCTGTTTCTTGTAATGTTGAGAACATTTCTATAGGTAACCATGTTGTAACTGCGAAGTGCTCTTCTAATTTTAAGAATTATACAATAGAAGAACATATAACGCAAGGTGAATTTATAGTAGAACCATGAGAACATTATTGATTGCAATTTTTGTTAATTTATCTTTGTTTTGTAATGCACAGCATTTATTGTTCAATGATATTTCAATCGATGGGGAAATAGGAAACTTTAGTAATAGCCTTTTGGATAAAGGATTTACAAAATGGGATAAAAACGCAGATTCGGAAATCGAAAAGTGGTTTGTTGGTAAATATTTAAGTTATGATGCGATTTTAGTAGCAAATGCTACGCCTATAAGCAAGACTGCATACTCCCTACAAATAATATTAGAGTTTGATGACAATTCGGAATTAAATGTAGCAGAACAACATTTAAAGGAAAAACTTAAGTCTGATTATAGGGCAAAAAACAGAAAAACCAACGGATTTGCTTGGATCGTCAAAACGAAGGAAGGTGAAATCTCAATTTCCAAAAGCAAGCATATCAAACCATTACTCTCTATTCATTTTCATGATTTTAAAAATTTCAGGAAATATATAAAAGAGTATAAGGATTGGAAAAAACAAAGTCAAAATGATTAGTGGAATTACAAGTGGAATATTGGCTGGCTATATTGCCAGTCGATTGCAAAAAGGAGAAGGAAGTAGTTGTTTAGTCAATCTCTTCCTTGGCATTATAGGAGGTTTAGTTGGTAGCTGGTTGTTTGGACTACTCGGCATTTCTGCATATGGTTGGATTGGAGAATTGATAACAGCCATTGTTGGTGCTATTGTTGTTTTGTGTTTTTTTGCTAAACTTAGATAGTCATGTCATCATATACCTTGATAACACTGTTTGACGAATGTAGTTATAGGAAGTTATACTCTGTATTAGGCAATGTTAACTTCGATAATTTATGCCGTGTTCCGTATGGTAGAGTTAGTGATGACTTACGTTGCCTTTTAGATACGTTGCCGCTCCATTTCACTGTTTCATCTTCCAAGGATGGTCTAAGTGACATTATGGAAAAAATGAGAAATTTTTCTTTCTGTCCTTTTGAAGTTGTAGTGGACGGTATAGATGTAATGAAAGGGAAAGATGACAGTTATGTGCTGTATTTCAAGATTAGGCAGAATCCGAACATGGATAATCTTAGAAGAAGCGTCTGTGCTTTGTTGGAAAATCCATCGTATCTTCCTGATAGACATATTAATCATATGACTTTGAACATAACCAAAGACAAACAACTAATAAATCAATTAAAGCGAACTTTAAAGGATTTATCTTCATTTTCCTTAAAAATAACCTCATTAGGTCTTTTTAAAATTTGGCCAGGAAAGTTATCAGCTATATACTCTCCGCATAATGAGCTTTCAAAAGTGGGATAATGAAAATAAAGCATAAGAGGGTTATAACTAGTGAACTAAACTTTATGATATATATGAAAAAGACTATTTTGTCCTTACATGCGAAACGCTATAAACGCTATTTCGAAATATCAGTTAGCAAAACTCTGCGCAATCAAATAAAAATTGATTCTGTCAAATTTGCAAGTAATATAAAAGCTACACCAAACAATATTATTACCGATGGCAAGTTGTTGAGAGTGGAAACAATTGATTGGGGAGATTTTCCACCGCAAGCAAAAAGAAAAAAAATTCGTGTGCCAAGTGCTCAACATGTTGTCGCCATAAGAAAAAGTATTGCTATCCATAATGAACAATATCGAAAGAATGAAAAATCTAAATAGGCAATTGGATAAACAAAGAAAATGTCTTTCACGTGCATCCGAAAAATCGGCAAAAGCGTCAGACCTTACCCGTTCTCTTGTTTTTGCAGGCTTTGGTCTTATATGGGTTATTCTTCAAGCTGATAAATTGGATATTAAAAATTTAAAAATTGGTACAGATCTAGGATACGCAACAACTATGTTGTGTATAGCTGTGATTTTTGAATTCACATATCTCCTGTTTAATGTTTCTATTAATTTATATCAAGGATGTACCAATAAGTTCTTTTCTGAGCCAACAATGAAAAAGTTTATCGGTTTTTAATGGTTTTTGTGGTTTGCTAAAGCTTTGGCTGTAATAGTTGGATATGTTTTTATTCTGCTTTCTCTTATGTAACCTAAGAGTAGAACATTCTATTCACCGAATGAGATTTGCACTCTTTGTAATGGTGAATGACAGGTGAGACACGTTTCCTTAAATGCTTCTATGCGTGCGGACAGGAAAACATAGTATTGATATTATAACTCTAGATACGTCTATTATTACTTATAGAATATGAATGGCATATTTGTAGTCTTTCACACAAGGACACCCTTCATAATTGACATGGTTAGCCCTCATAAACAAAATAATATAGTATTTTAGTTAGTCACTTAGCCACCCTAACTAAGTCACTTACAAACAACATTTATAGAATGAGAACAAGAATAATCACCTATATTCTCCTATTGCTCTCTTTGTCTGTCACCGCACAGACAAAGAGAGCTTTGGTTATAGGGTTAGGAGAACAGCAGGACAAGGCTTGGAACAAAATCAATGGCGACAAGGATGTTCCGTTTGTTCAAGCGATGCTGAAAAATGCAGGTTTCAAATCTGTCACGACATTGGTAAATCGACAGGCAACAAAGGTTGGCATTGTTAGGGCATTCAAGAGAATGACGGCATCATGCAAACATGGCGATGTGGTATATATCCATTATTCTGGACATGGACAACAGATGACGGATGTGCATAACGATGAGAAGGACGGATTAGATGAGTGTTGGATCCCGTATGATGCTTGTCGGAAAGCAAGTGCAACATATCATGGGGAGAAACATCTGACAGACGATGAACTGAATGTTTATCTTAATGCCATCCGTCATAAAATAGGTGCAAAAGGGAAACTGCTTGTGGTGATAGATGCTTGCCATAGCGGTGATGGTACTCGTGGAGAAGATGATGAAATAGTACGAGGTGTGGAAGACACATTGGTGGTTGACAGCCAAAATGCTCGCGGCTTATATGAAACCTTTGAGGCGATTAAATCGTTCTTCGTTGGTGACAATGGCAAAGGGAATTTCATTAATACTAAGGCAAAGCCATTGGCGGAACGATGGATCACCATCAGTGCTTGCAGAAGCGACCAAGTGAATGTCGAAATGAAAAGTCCTGCTGTTGGTAAACTGACTTACGCATTGTGGAAAGAACTGAAGAATCGTGATAAAGTAAACAACGACGAGTTTATAAGACGAATCAGAAAGTTCGTCAACCGCAATACCTGTAGCAGACCACAACAGCCGGAAATGACAGGTGAGGACATCAATAAATACAATATAACAGACATACTGAGTAGATAAAATGGCAAAGACAATACTAATGCGTACACCACAACAAGAGAAAGAAGCTCGGCTTGTTGCTGGAATGTACGATAAGAATAGAAAAATACAGTCGGAACTGTATGCTTATTGCTCGAAGTACTTTTGGGCAAACTATCGTGGCGTGTTCTTCGCTGACGAGGAATCAGCCACGGAAATTTTCCAAAACACATTCATTGTAATGTGGGAAAATATTGAGCGCAGGAAGATCTATGTGAGCGATGGCAGAGTGATGGGCAAGAATAACGAACCATTGAGCGGCAGCATCCTCACCTATTTTATGGGGATTGCCCGTATCAAGTATTTGGAATGGGTAAGAGAATATCCTACCTGTGCTGACCCAGAAACAGAAATGGGCCGAAAGATAAAGAAAGAAGGATTTGATGCGCAGCAATACATCAATATGCTATATGATTCGGAGGACAACAAGATGCTTGACATCATTGCTGATGTCATATCACATATGTCGGAGCGGTGCTGTGAGATCTTGAGCAAGTTCTACTATGAGGAGAAGGACTTGGACACAATCCTGCTAGAAATACCGACAATCGACTCAAAGAACGCTCTCAAAACGAAGAAGCATAAGTGCATGGAGTCATTGCGTACTTCAGCACGAAACATTTATCACAACTATTTGAACTCATAAAATGGCAGAAGGATATGGACAATAATAATTTTCAAGACAGAATAGACGAATACTTGCTTCATGGTGAAACCATGTCGGAGGAAGACAAGGCACAGTTCCTGAAAGAGATAGAAGAGGATGAAGAGAAACGAGAACTGTATGAGTTTACGAAGAATGTTAAACAGGCAATGATAAGTCGTGGAGAGAAACTGAAAGTCATGACAGAGTTTCAAAAGGAAATAAAACATGGTCGCAGAAAGTCTTGGCTTTGGATTTCAAGCATTGCTGCTATATTGGTGATAGGTTTCTTTGCCATCAGTCCGCTGTTTATGGAAAAAAACTCCCCTACAGACAATGTGCGTGGCGGTGAAAATGATGTCTTTGACATGACTGCGCCAACTGATAGCATTGCTAATGATTCAATATCAAAAGATACCGTTACGTTACTACATGAATGAATCTGAAGGTAGAATGAAGAACTATAAACGTTATATAACAATTGTATTTATTTGGCTTTTATCCACCTGTAGTATATGGGCGCAGACAAATCCGTATAGATTCGGGAGTCCTAATTATTGGATGGCTCAAGGTTCTTTGGATATTAACGCAGGCAAATTTAATCTTGCATACGAACATTTGCAAAAAGCCCAAGAGGGGTATGGTAATCTTGGAGATGTGGAGTTTCAAATACAAGCAACAGAAGCTATGGGAGCTTTGAAGGCAGGATTGGGTGAATGGGAAAAAGCCAACGAACATTATAAAGATGCTTTGCAAATAGCAACAGAAGCCAACGAGGATTTCTTTCAATCCAAAATTATGGTTGACTTACTAACCCTATATCGAACAGTAGGCGACATAATTGGGTATAATCAGTATTTGAAAGCGTTGGACTCTCTGTATCATGTATCCAATTCTGCCAAACTGAAGACCATATATCATTTATATTGGTCAAATGAGTATTTGGCACGAAAGGAGTTTGCTATGGTTGAGACGCAATTGCAGCAATGTTGGGATGTGATGCAGGATTTGTCTTTTTCTGACAGAGAACAGGCAAAGTTCAATTACTATAGTTGTATGATGAATTTGAAACAACAACAAAAGCAATACAAAACTGCTATCAGATTTGCTAAGAATTATATAGATCAAACTAAAAAATTGAACGGCAGGAATAGTGACCAGCAGTACCAGGCATACAGTAACTTATGTACACTCTATGCCTTAGACAAGGATAGTACGAAAGCCTTTGCTTGTCTGGATAGTTTGGAACGTGGTGTTGGTCATTCCTATCAAGACAAGGAAGTGATAGCTAACTTTTACAATATAAAAGGCAGTTGTTATGCCAATTTTGAGAAATACGAAAAAGCAATAGAGTATTTTGATAAAGCATTGAATACTCTCGCTGATAAAAGAACTGAAGATTCACCATCAAAATTCACAAGTTTACAGAATAAGTCTGAAGCCTATTTCGTGCTTAAACGTTATGATGATGCTTTTGCAACGTATAGTGAATATGTAGAGGCTTGCAAGAATAAATTTGGAGATACGTCAGGTTCTTATTATCAGACAGTGTTCACATTAGCCAATATTGAAGGAGCTCGTGGGAATGCAAACGAGGCAGACAGTCTGTTTCGTATTTCTATGACTCAATTACTTTATAGTATGAAACAACTTTGGCGATATTCGACTCCGACACAAAGAGAACAGTTCTGGATGGAAACGCTGAATAACCTTAGTGGTATGGCCACATTTGCCATAAAATGCGGAAATCTCAATAGTGAATTAACTGAAATTTGTTATAATGCTTTATTGTTCTCAAAGTCCTTGCTGCTTGAAACAGAAAAATCGGTAGTTGATATTATCCGCAATGAAGGAACTGATGATGACATTGCCAATTATCGTAATCTCTTGGCTATAAACAATAGACTTCTTGCATTGAGAAGCAACTATGAATACAATAAGCTTGAAATAGATAGCTTGACGATTCGCCAAAGAGAGTTGGAACAACGGCTTAGCTACAAATGCCAAAGTTACAACGAATATGAGACATATCTTGACATAAACTATGAAAAGGTTAGGAATTGTCTGGCTGATAATGAAGTTGTGATAGACTTTTCTGATTATCAAACAGAAGATTCCGTCCGCCAATATGTAGCATATATATATATATATGACAAGAGTAAGAGACATCCGCTTTTAGTAAAGTGTTTCGACCAGCAGCAACTTGATTCCCTTTTAGATGGTATGCAAAGTTTTACACTCTACAATTATGAGCAATTGCAGGATGGGGCTTTTAATTTAATTTGGAAATCAATCGGAGCAAATATTACTGAAGGAAGTACTGTGTATTATATTCCATCAGGCATTATGCATAGCATAGCATTAGAAGCTCTTCCTCTTTCAGATGGAACGACATTGGGGCAGCATTATGATTTTGTAAGATTGACTTCTGCAAGAGAAATTGTGAAAGCTCATCATTCTAGTAAAAACAATAGAACTGCTACGCTTTATGGAGGATTGCAATATAGTTTGGCTCCACAAAAGATGGAAGAAGAAAGTAAGGCGTATGAAAAATCTGATTTGGCAGCGCTGGTGCGTTCTGAGTATGGAAAGTCTGGCTTTAAGGATTTGCGCAATACGAAAGATGAAGTTAAGAAGATAGAAAAAACATTGGAAGACAATGGGTTTGCAGTAAAAGCCTATTTTGGTTCTAAGGGAAATGCTGAGTCTTTTGTGGCTTTAAGTGGTAAATCTTCATCCATAGTACACATAGCTACACATGGCTTCTATTATACTCCTGATGAGGCAAAAGACAACGATTATCTTAGTGGTTATACCGATGCTATGTCTTTATCTGGGTTAGTGTTTGCAGGAGGCAATGCAGCCTGGTTAGGCAAGAAATGTTCTGATGGCGTACTTGGTGGTGTGTTGACAGCTAAAGACATAGCAAATCTTGATTTCAAGGGAACAGAATTAATGGTTCTTTCAGCATGTAAGACCGGACAAGGTAAAGTGACAGCAGAAGGAGTGTTTGGTTTACAGCGTGCCTTTAAAAAAGCTGGTGTTGGTACCATCATTATGTCGCTATGGAATGTAGATGACAAAGTTACTTCTGAATTTATGACTACATTCTATGAATGCCTTGCCGACAAGAATAATGTCTGGAACAAACGCAAGGCATTTGAACAAGCAAAGGAAATCATCCGCAAGGATCATCCTGATCCATATTATTGGGCAGCATTTGTAATGTTGGACTGATGGAAATGGTTACTTTTCTCCCTCTCCTATCATAAATAGCAAAAAACTATTGTGAATATGAAGCAGGAAGAAATTGTAAATGAGATTCGCTGCTTGTGCGGTCAAACAATACTGATGCCTTCTTTAGGTTGGCATTTTAAGTATAATGGACAAGTGTATTTCTATGTGGCAGGCAAAGACGAAAGTATGATTCGCTTTTGTATTCCTTTTGTCGCAGGACTTTCCTTGTATGATAAGGAGTTGCTAAAGGAAGCCGTAAATGAGACGAATAGAAATGTGAAGTTCATCAAGGCTCTTTTGTCTGAAAAAGATGATGCTAAGGTGTCCTTGGATTACGACCACAAAATTACAGATCTGGAATCTGCCAAGGACATCGTACCACACATCATCAAGTCATTAGACTTTGCGGTTAGATTCTTGAAAAGAACAGTAAGGGCAAATCAATAACAAAAATTAAAAGTTGCGCCCGGCACGGATTTAGGGAATATAAAATGGATAAAAAACTAAACAAAATTATTGTTCAGATATTTGGGGCATCTTTGCTAGTGTGTATTTTATAGCAGATATGCTCTTGTAAAAACAAAACGAATAGTAGTACCAACAACTTTGCTGTAACAGATTCCGAAGTGTTCTTTGAGCTAAAAGTTTTCAGTAACGTAAGGACAACAGGAATACAATTGTTGGAAATTACTGATTAGTTAGTAAAACTAAAATACAAATATCATTGAGCTATGGGAATATTCGATTTTTTCAAAAATAAAGGTAAAGATACACAAAAGGAGCTTACTCTTGAAGACTGCATTATAAAAAGGTTTGCTTCGGCAGATATAGAACCACATCGTGAAGGCGATGAGTTTTCATTCAAAGTGCAAGGTAAATATTGTGTATTTAATGTTACGTTAAGCTATGAGGCAAACAGAATAATAGTTTGTATACCTTTTTCTATACCTGTAAATCGTAAAGTAGCGAAATCTTCTATGTATGAAGTGAAAAGAATAGACAGTTTTGTACAAAAAAGAGACTCCTTCTATACCACTGTTTGTCAAATAGATAAAGATAAAGAATACCAAATAAGAGCTGCGACATTGAATTTTTCTGTTTCCTTGACCGAGGACACGCCGGATATTATCCAAAAGATGGTGACACGTACAGTTGATGTTATTGATGGTGATAATTTTGCTTCATTGGCTGCTGCTATATTCGGCTGTAAGTCATGCGATAAGACAAAGACTGGTTGGCAAAACAAATCTACTGGGAATATCAAAATGCTCGTTCAACAGAAAGATGATTATCATAAATTGTTGGATAATGTTCCAAACCTCAGTAGTGCTCGTTATCATGGACGGCTTATAGCTTATGCCACATATATTATAAACTACAAGTCTGACAAAGAAGTTGCGGAGCGAAGTGCTAAGGAAAGTTCATCCAACTATTACGACCGCTTTATTCAAGAAGCCTACAATATTGCGAATGAGGAAGAACGTGATTTAATACGAAAGCTACGTTTCTTGGTTGAGAAAAAGTATGGGACAAAAAAAAAAGACTTTGTTATGGGTCAGAAGGAGGCTACAGAAATCATTTGTGGCAATCCATGGAATTTGCTGTATCAAGATGGAAACACCTATGATACGGATATATCAGAAGAGGAAAAACTGTACAAAAGATTATGTGCTCCTCAATATAAGGATCGCCCATATGAGCAACGTGACCTTGGCGAAGGAATGACCTTGGTGAATCAGGTGATTGGAGAATATTGGAAACCTCGTTACTTGATGGATAATGAAGCGAGATGTGCATACGAGTTCTTGTCTATTGATGAGGTACTGCAAATTGTGACAGATGAAGATATTGACTGGGATAGTCTGAAAGGGCTTCCACAAGATGCTTTTGATAGAGCAAAAGCGCACTCGTTTCATATTCCTGGTCATGTATATCAATATAAAAATGGCGTGGCAGAGGTAGAATGGCAGCTTAACCCTGATGGTATGTATTATCGTGATGAAGATGGTTTCGGAATAACTGACGATGATGAAATCAGTCTTGAAGGAGCGATAGACCGACTAGGAAAGGTAGTAAGGAAGTTCACTTTGAAAAGATAATCAATCAGCAGGATTATTTAGAAAGTATAAGAGAGCAGAAGGCTATGTAGTTTATATTCCATGTTCTTCTGCTTTTTGTTTTCCAATGCAGTTTTTTTTCTGATAGTAAATGGTTACTTCGGTACTCTATATCTCATAAACAGACAAATAACAAACTTAGGAGTTGTGCCCGACACGAATTAGGGTATGAGATTATGAAGTCTTTGATTTGTACATTGATTCTATTCTTGAGTGCCATGACCATGGTGTATGCACAGAACTATCAGAATGTTGTATGTGGCAATTGTAGAGGTGCTGGTGGCTGGATGACGGCTTATGGTCCTGTCTATTGTCAGGTTTGTGGAGGATATGGATATGTTTCAGCTCCTGTCCAAAACAACATGACCTTCAGAGGTACTAGTGGTAATGGAGCATTTTCTCGTACCTCTTATTCTGTGGGGATAGTTTGTGAGTCAGGAACCAATAAAGGTGTTTATTCCATTTATCTCAGTGGTGGTAAGCAATACATCCGTTTTGGCAATAGCTGGGTTTGCATTCAAGGTGTAAACTCCTTTGCTTATAAAGGGAATCGTTATTATATAAAAAGAGGTTAGTTTGTTAAACAATAAATGTGTAGTAAATATGAAAAAGATAATGTATATAGCACTTGTAATGAGTGTTCTCTTCTGTTCATGCGAGTCAAAAGGTCCTAAAAGTCATTATTATGAGGATACCAGAACTTCAGATGAAATGCTTCAAGACATTTCTGATGCAAGTGTTGGTGATGGATGGTTACACAAATATGATACAGATGTGTACTATATGGAAGATGGCGAGTGGAATTGCTATGGCAGAGTGAGCGTATATAAGAATTTGGAAGATGACCATGATCGTAACTGGGTTGATTTTAATGGAATGAAATTTCCAACAGAAGAAACGAATAAGGGAGATTATTCTTATAAGGTTCAATATGGTGGTACTTGGTATTACTTCTGATAAAAATATCTTTGCATGCGACCATTTATGATGTGATTGCTACTGAATGCATAAAGTAGATAGTTGGTTGTCCTATGCTATGAGCTGGAGGCTATATAAATGTAAAAACAGAAGACAATGAAAATCAAATATGCGACAATCAGCAAGACTGGTAGGCGAAGCAATAATGAAGATTGCTTTAACGTCCTGGAATTGCCAGAGCATAATCGCTTCATGGGCATAGTATGTGACGGCATGGGCGGTCATTCTTTTGGCGAGGTGGCAAGCAGGGCTGTCTGTAATGCCATCAACCAGAAATCCTATGACCTCAGCCATGCAGAGATGGGTACTACGATGGTCATGGCTAGCATTGAAGGTGACAATAGCCCATGTGGGCGACAGCCGTTGCTACCTGCAAAGGCAAGGTGAGGGATTGTTTTACCAGACCGAAGACCATTTGCGTATTGATTTCGGATGGGAAATTGTGTCACGCTGTTTCTTCACCTATCGCCCAGAAGTCGCTGTTCCCGACATCAAGCAGTTCACAATTCGTAAAGGAGATAATAATATCCAACAGGGGGTAGGGACGTTGAAGTGTAAGATTAAGTGATATTGAATAATGACATTTTAATTTTTGTGTTATGATTATTGATGAAAATAAGATTAAGGAATACGTTAATTATCATGATTGGGTAAACAGTCCCAATGAGTGGCATGAATTATGGAACACATCTGTAAGTGTCAGAGGTATTCTTCTTGAAAATATTACTAATGAGGAAATATTGGAAGGTTTAGGGCTTTATGAAAGGATTGAGCAAGAGGCAACACCTCTTCTTTGTTACGCAGGATTCACATCATATATTTTAGTCTATTACAAAATCACAGACTCGAAAATATGGTATCGTTGGTTCTTTGATAAGGACTACAATTTGCCAAGCGATGGACGCGATATGTTAATGGGCGATATTTTAGATAGTCTTAGGAATTTCACAGATAATGTAGAGCTAGGCAAATGGGGAGATGACTTTAAATATATCCTTAATTCCGCAACACTATAGTTTAACATTATTTATAAGTGCCTGAGCAACA
>ERZ834769.677-NODE-677-length-34583-cov-4.122133_pt1 | contig 34583 bp, 18 predicted proteins | sample MGYA00519690_ERZ834769 | MGnify/ENA primary metagenome ERZ834769 (study PRJEB31850, sample SAMEA3708760) | human gut metagenome | biome: human gut; feature: human-associated habitat; material: faeces | place: China | collected 2014 ... | reverse complement strand
GCTTGTGCGGAAAAGTTTGAAAGAGAAGGCGGACTGGCATTTGGAGGAAAAATGAAATCCGGTAACTTTGAACTGGAACTTCATGCAACAGTTCCTCCTACCAATAAGCCGGACAATATATGCGATGGAACCACCCTCAAAGCTATATATGTTCCTGCCGGAAGTGTAGAGGCTTATAAGGAATCTACTATTGGTCAGTATGGTGACAAGATTATGGCTATAGGTCTTGAATAAAAAATTAGTCCGTTCCATCTGTAATGGTGGAGCGGACGATAATAATGATATACGAGTTATGAAATATATTTTTTTATATTTGTTGTTAATCTTGACTTCTTGTAGCAACAACGAAGATATGACTGAGGACGGACGCTTTTTAAGTTTCGCTGTCCGAACTGTTAATAAGACTTTTGACTGTGAAATAGATAATGAGACTAACAGGATTTATATACCGGAAATAACTGATGGAAAACTTATCACATCGGTTGAGTATAAACTGACTCCAGGTGCTGAAGTAGAACCGAAACCGGAATCCAGGATAGGCGTTTGGTCTAAGACTGAAAAATTTCGAGTTTATACAGGAACCTCAGAACGTGTCTATGAAGTTATTATAAAGACTGAAGAAGAAGAGACGGAGGATGGGGATGATGAAGGCCAGGAGGTTAATCCCTTTTATGCTAATATATATCTTGGGGAAAAGTATGGTAGGTATATCAAACATTTATTTTTTGATTTGAAATATTCTCAGGTATCGTTAAATGATGAAAGTAATGCCAAACAGCAATTTGGAGTAGATATGTTGGATGGAGTACGTATTCCTATTCATGGTAATGGTGCAAATGGAGAATATACAGGACATAATGGTCCTGGTATGGATGATATAAAAGCTGATGACTATAAGAAACTTATTTCTTCTGTAAAGAACGCTTTAAAGTATAATCCGGATTTGATGGTTTTTGCCGGTAAAAAGCTGTCTGGAGAAACTTCTTTCCCGGACTGGATGAAAGAAGGAAACAGCATTAATGCGGACAAGTATGTAGAGATGTTGATTTCTTATTTGAAGTATATGAAAGCGAATGGCATTACTGTACATGTATTAGGAATAGACAATGAACCTGAATACAGTAGAGGAAATATTGATGCCGCCAAGTATATTGAAATTGTAGAAAAACTGAAGAAACGTATAACCGATGAAGGGCTATATGTACCAAGATTTATAGCACCTGAGCGTTTTTCTCCACAAGGGTTTACCCCCAATACTTTTATGTATAAATTGTTCGAACTGGATGAGGACTGTAGTACAATGGATATATATGGCACGCACTATTATCCTCGTCATCATACATATAAGGCAAATCAGAAACTTATTTCCGATGTTACAGCTGCAATGAACAGAAATATGGAGATATGGGCCACAGAGCCTCATTGGGGATCGCATCAAAATGAAGAATTCGGACGTGATATGTTGGGACATTCAAAAATGGCTATGTGCACATTGTTTGACCATACTGATATTGGAGTTGACAATATAATGTGGTGGGATTATCCTAATAAGATAACGAATTTACGTGCGTCTCTTATCCGTGAACTATCTTTGGCGGTTCATAATTCGCAGCCAATCAAAGTTGTTGATCATGATGGTGAAGCTATATTGCATGACAATCCAGCTGATTATACAACAAACTGGAAAGGTACGAATTGGGCAGTTAACAATGATCCTGTATTTAATGAAAACCTACATACAAGGGCTTTTATCAGGAATGATGGAGAAGTTAACTTGTTTGTGATAAACGTTAAGTACAATGATGAAATCAGAAATGAGTTCAATGATAATAATGGTCCTGGAAAACTATTTAATGATTATGTATTCAATGTTAAGGATGGCATTATTGATGGAGAGGTAAAATATACTCAATGGACTGATGACTCGGAGTTTACTGGTATTCATTCAATTGCAAATAAGACATCCGATAATGAATTCACTATAGATATTCCCATAAGGTCAATAACAAAGATTACCTTCAGAACAAAATGACATAGTCTTCTTACATTAATTCTTTGATATGATTCGGCTTATAATTTTAATAATCAGTTTCTTTCTCGTTGAGAGCCTTGCTTCTAAAATAATATGTGATTCAACAGTACAGGCATATCGTACTGTTATGGAGTGTATGGTTGAGAAGAAAAAATCGCTTCCGCACAAAACAGTTAAAACAATCAGAAACGGATATAGTTTGCTGTCAACAGATGCTGAAGTTTTAAAATCTGCAATGAAAGTAGTAGCTTTCTATGAAACGAATAAGGAATACGGTCCGTTATTTATTAATGAAAGAACCAGAGAAGGAGTGCCATTATCAAAAATTAATGGTAAGAGCAATGATATAGATTTCTTTATGTTTGATTTGCAGCAGGCTATACTGGATTATGCGTATACACCTGAAGCTGTATTGAAATTCAGAAATATAATAGATGGTTATAGATTCCTTACATCAGAATATTTCCCGGGAAAATGCGGTAAACGTCTTGAAGGGAGAACATCTTATAATACCGAGGTAAATGTTTCAAATATCAAATATTGGGGAACTCCTATTATGGTGTCGGAGTTGGAGGCAAGATGTCCAACAGGTTGCTATGTTGAACCTGGTACAATTGTAACTATTGAAGTTCCGGAGGAAATGGTTGGTAAAGGATTTTCGGTATTGGTTGGCTCACATTCCTGGGATATTATTTCTAAAAAACGTCCTGTATTGAAACGACTGGGACGTGTAACCCTTAATTATCCGATAGATTCTACACATGTTGTTGTCTCTACACCATTGGGAGGAGGTATATATATACAGGTTCCTTATGAAATGGAATTGGGTTGGAAAACAATTACAATTAACAATGCCATCCGCTCACCTTTTTATTCTTATCGTTCACATGACAGGATGGGAGATGAAGAATGGAAATTACAAAGGAATAATCCGGCTCCATGGGCTGATTTTGTATCGGATAATATTTTGCTTAATATACCTACTGACTGGGTGTATGACTTTGATGATGCTCGGGAATGTATGGATAACTGGGAGAAGACTGCTGATGTTGTTAAAAAATTAAGAGGTTTGTGCGATGAGCAGGGGAACTCTTTGGAATTGAATAAGTCATTACTGTATTTGCAGGTGGATGTGCAGATGCGTGGGAATGCTAATTTCCCTGGTTATCCGCAGACTAACGATGTTTATAATCCATATAATGATTACAGAGGAAATAACAGTTCATCTTATATCCTCAAGGGTGGGGCAGTATCACCGAAGGCAAACATTGCTTTGCATGAGTTAGGACATGCCTGCTGTATATCAAAGTTCAGGGGGGAGACCGAGGCTCTGGTGAATTTACTTTTTGTAGCAGCTGCAAACCAGCAATTCGGGTATTCTATAGATGATGCTTTGGGGTATTCTTTCGGTAAAAATAAGGGGTTGGGACGTGATGAAGTTGCCCGTAACTGGATTGTTACAAGTGAGTTTGTAAATGGATATGATATGAGTTTTAATTATTCCTTAGCTAATGAACAGGGTAATCAGATGAGTTATCAACAACGTGGATATGCCAAGTATGCTGAGATTGCCGACCTGTTTGGCTGGCAAGCATTGAGTAAATTCTGGTATAACGATAATGTCGGTAAAGAAAACGGTGGATATTATGCTAAGAATGTGAATGACGATCCTGTAAATTATCGTATATTCCGGATGTCGAAGGCCGTTGGATGTGATTTGCGTCCTCTGGTTCATTTTTGGGGTATAAAGCCTGCAACAAATTATAGAAAGGACTTAATTCCTACACCTGCTGCTCTGGAGGATTCTATTAATTATGCCGGTCTGAAACCTTCAAGGTTAATTTATAACAGACTTGTGCATTATCGTGATGAAGTCGTTCCTAAAAATCTGGATGAATTCAGAAAGCATGCAAGGTTTTTTTATCCAAACACTCCAAGGCTGGATGCTACTATGGGTAAAGGCGAAAAAGCTAAACCGGATTTTAATGAAAGGTATTATGCCAAACTGTATTATGGTGGCTATACAAAAGAATATGCAGATTCTGTGCGTGCTGCAATAACAAGAATCATTAATATATATTTCCCCGAGGATTTTCTGTCGGAACGGAACTCTCAGATAAAACTTTCAGATAAGCTTCAGAGTGTTTCAGAAGATAATGTTTTCCATGACACTGATTATTTTAATTGGTGTAGCTCAATAATCAAAGGTCCTGATGGAAAATATCATATGTTTTATTCCCGATGGCATAAATCTCGAGGCTTCCGTGGCTGGCTGACGCATTCTACTGTAGCGCATTCGGTATCAGAATCTCCTTCTGGCCCCTATAGATATGTTGGTACTGTATTGGATTTTGAGCGTGATAATTACAGTAAAGATGATATGATAACAGCGCACAATCCTAAGATTAAATATTTTGACGGTAAATATTATCTTTATTTTATAAGTACACATATGGACGGTGATATATCAGATGATGAACTTCGTGAAACAGCAAAAGGATTATCAAAAAAGCAAAACTGGAATATATTGAGAAAGAACCAGCGTACATTTGTTGCGTTTAGCGATAGTCTTGACGGTAAATGGATTGTAAATCCAGAAAGTTTAATAGAACCGTGTGGTCCTATCACTACATTGGCGGTCAATCCGGCAATAACTAAGGGGTCAGATAATAAATATTATATGATAATTAAAGGTGATAAACCTGGTACCAAAAAATTTGAGAGAAACCAGGCTGTAGCCATATCGGATTATCCGGATAGGGGTTTTAAACTTCAGCCAAAACCTGTTATTAATGACTGGGATACAGAAGACATATCTATGTGGTATGACAAGTTAACCAGCAGATTTTATGCTGTGTTTCATGCTCATACATATATAGGGATGATGACTTCCTCTGATGGTATTAACTGGGAAAAGGCATCAGATTATGAAGTAATGAAGAAGCGTGTTGAATTCTCTGATAGAGTAATTTATCCCAAGCGCCTTGAGCGCCCGTTTGTCTTTATCGAGGATAACATTCCTATGGTTATGTCTCTTGCCGTTTATGATAAAAATGATTCATATATCATAACAATTCCGCTGAAAAAAAAGTAATTTTTTAATTTTAGAAATGTATGTTGTCAAGCTTTTAAATTCAGAATTTAGATAGAAGAAATTTGTCTTTTTTTTAAGAGAAAAGTATACATTAATGCAGGTTCATTTTAGTTATTTAAACTTTAATGCATTACATGATATTAGCCTTATATCTTCTGATGTGAATAAGTGAATAAAACGCGGGCGTATTTTAATTTGAATGCGGGCACGTTTTATTAAAAGGCATAATAATAGCTTTAGAACATTATTTTTTACTTTTGAAGCGATGTATACTGACCTTTTGAGATAAATACTGATTTTATAATAATAATTTTTAAATAGTTAGAAGTATGATGAAAATGTTAAAATGCTTATTCGCCGTGGTTGTACTTATTTTAAGTATTGCAGAAACTCAGGCACAGAATGTTACTAAAGAGGTATATAAAAAAACTCCAACACGGGATTTGACTTTAAAGATTTATTCTCCATCTGGAATAAAGAATAATGATAAAAGACCGGCTATTGTATTCTTTTTTGGTGGTGGATGGAGGTCTCGAAATCTGGAACAGTTTGAGCGTCATGCAAAAGTTCTCAGCGACAAAGGTATGGTTTGCTTTATTGCAGATTATAGAGTGAAAGGTACTGATAAAGTTCGTCCGGATAAATGTTTGATGGATGCTAAGTCTGCTATGCGCTATGTATATAAAAATTCAGAACGTTTTAATGTAGATACCACTAGGATAGCCGCTTCGGGAGGTTCGGCCGGAGGACACCTGGCTGCAGCCACATGTTATTGTTCTGAGTTTAACGACCCTAATGATGATAAAAGCATAAATTGCAGACCTGATGCGCTGGTTTTGTTCAATCCTGTATTAGATAATTCTAAGGAAGGATATGCACATAATAATATAAAGGATTTCTATCCTGATTTTTCTCCGAGTGAAAATGTGAAGGATCCTGTTCCTACTATATTTTTCGTAGGATCCAAAGACAAATTGATAACTCCTGAACTGTCTAGGAAATTCAAACAGAGATGTGAAGCGGAAGGCGGACGTTGCGATTTGCATATTTTCGAAGGAAGAGATCATGGCTTTTTTAATAAAGATGATTATGAAAAGACAATGGAAATGACTGTCGATTTTCTTAAATCGATAGGATATGTAAAATAAAAAAACAATAAATTCTTGTATATGAAAAATCTGAGTTTGTTTGTATTATTTTTTATTTTCTACTCTACGATGCATGCTAAAGTTATTCATGTGGCAGTAAATGGCTCAGACACTAATGATGGTAGCGAGGCTATGCCATTTCTCACAGTTTCTAAGGCTGCACAACTTGCATTAGCAGGCGATACAGTGATTATTCACGAAGGTACCTATAGAGAATGGGTGTCGCCTCTCAATGGGGGAATCAATAATAATAAACGTATAGTTTATATGTCAGCTCCAGGAGAAAAAGTGTATCTTAAGGGATCAGATGTTATTAAAGGATGGAAAAGGTACAGAGGTAATGTATGGAAAGTAGAAATTGAAAATTCAAGATTTGGAGACTTTAATCCTTATGAAAGGAAATTTCAAGGTGACTGGTTAACGAAAGGGCATGATTATCACCTGGGGGAGGTGTATATTGATGGTGATAGACTTGTAGAAGTTTTGGCTAAGGACAAGATGATTGAGAAAGGAATGACATGGTTTGTTGAAACAGATAAGGAGAATACCGTAATATATGCTAATTTCAGCGGTAGAAACCCTAATAAGGAATTGACTGAAATAAACGTAAGACCTGCATGCTTCTTCCCTAAAACAACAGGTGTTAATTATATAACAGTCGGTGGTCTTAATATTTCTCAGGCATCTCCTCAATGGGCTCCTCCTACAGCAGAGCAGCAGGGAATAATAGGTCCTAACTGGAGTAAGGGTTGGATTATTGAGAATTGTGAAATTTCGTTTTCAAAATGTTCAGGCATAAGCTTGGGTAAGGAATATGCAAGCGGACATAACATGTGGTCTCAGTACGTTAAGCGTGAAGGTTATACCAAACATGGTTTCCATAGAGAAATAGAGGCTATTCTGATGGCTTATGATTTGGGATGGAATAAAGAGAATATTGGATCACATCTGATTAAAAACAATACCATACATCATTGCGGACAGGCAGGAATTGTTGGGCATCTTGGGGGAGTTTTCAGTGTAATTGAAAATAATCATATCTATAATATAAATAAATATGATGTGCCTAAGGGATTGGAAACGGCTGGTATTAAACTACATGCTGCAATAGATGTTATAATTAGAGATAATTTCATTCATGATACAGAAAGGGGAATTTGGCTTGACTGGCAGGCTCAGGGGGCTCAGGTTTCGAATAATCTGATTACTGATTCCAAGGCTCAGGATTTGTTTCTTGAAGTAAATCATGGTCCAATTATGGTTTATAACAATGTGTTCTTGTCGAAAGAAGGACTTCTTATCGACTCTCAAGGAGTTGCCTGCTTTAATAATCTGTTTAAAGGTCGTGTTAAATTGAGAACATCTGAAATAAGATATACCCCATATCATTTTACACATTCAACTAAAGTGAAAGGCTTCTTCAGTAATAATGGTGGAGACGTGAGATTCTATAATAATATATTCCTAAAAAACAATTCAAAAGAAAAGGGATTGAGTATATATAATAGCTATCCTACGTATGAAGAATCATTGAAACAGAAACTGAATAATACAAAGGAATTTTTGACATATAAATTCCCTGTTTCTATTTCAGCAAATGTGTATTTGAATAAGGGGTATTCATTCAGGGCTGAGAAGGAAGCTGTTGAAGCTGATAATGAAAATTGGCAGTTTGAGATGATTCCAGACGGAGGCCGTGTTGATTTTGAATTTAATGTAAATGATGATATATTGAGAAAAGTGAATACTAAAGCAGTTTCAACATCAACTTTGAGACAGGCAATGATTCCAGAGGCAATATATGAAAACCCCGATGGCTCAGGCTTTATTCTTGACCGTGATTTCTTAGGAAATCCAAGAATGGCAGAGAAACCTTTGCCAGGACCTTTTGAGAAACAATTTTCAGGAAATAAGATTTATGGAGTCAAATAAACTATAGTTTTATAAAAACGAGTTATTGAGTTAATTAATTTGAACTAGATACTTATTTGTATGAAGAAAAGTCTTTTTATTCTATTTTTATCTGGATTATTGTCGGTATCTGTTTCTGCACGTGAACAGATTCTATTGGAGAAATGGAAGTTTCATTTTGGAGAGCAGGCAGATGCTGTGAAAAAGGATTATGATGATTCTTTATGGGAGGGTGTTACTGTTCCTCATGACTGGGCTATTGATAAACCATTTGACATGCGTATTGATATGCAGTCGGTACAGGTTCTCGAAGACGGAGATAAAGTGCCCAAAATGCGTACAGGCAGAACCGGAGCTCTACCGGCTTTTGGCGTTGGGTATTATCGTACATCAATAAAGTCGGGTAAGGATATGCTGGGAAAAAGAATTAGAATTGAGTTTGATGGTGCAATGAGCTTTTCAAAGGTGTATATTAACGGTGAATTTGTCGGTGAGTGGCCATATGGTTATTCTTCCTTTGCTTTTGATATAACAGATGTATGGAATTTTAATGGTGAAAATATAGTTGCCGTAAGATTGGAGAACAAATCGGAATCTTCACGCTGGTATCCGGGAGCGGGAATTTACAGAAATGTGCGTCTGGTTGTGACAGAGCCTGTTAGTGTAGACCATTGGGGCACATATGTAACTACTCCTGATGTCTCTGAAAAGAAGGGAAAAATTAATCTCGAGACGAGAGTGGTCAACAAAACCGGTGGCGCTGTCAAGATTCGTCTTGAGTCATTGTTGATGGATGAAAAGGGGAATCTAATAACGAAAACATCGTCAACGGAAAATATAAAAGGTGACAAATGTATATTCAAACAAAAACTATCTGTAAGAAACCCTGAATTGTGGAGCGTGAAGAATCCTTACCTTTATAAAGTTGTATCGAATGTATATGTTGGCGACAAGTTGTGCGATACGTACAATACTACTATGGGTTTTCGAAGTATCAAGTTTGATAAGGATAAAGGTTTCTTCCTGAACGGAGAGAATGTAAAGCTTAAAGGTGTATGTCTTCATCATGATTTAGGACCTTTAGGTGCTGCTGTAAACTATCGTGCTTTAGAACGTCAGTTGCAGATAATGCAGGAGATGGGGTGTAACGCAATACGTACCTCACATAATCCACCTACACCGGAACTTCTGGAGTTGTGTGACAAAATGGGATTCCTTGTTCAGGTTGAGGCTTTCGATGAATGGCGTATCGGAAAGAACCATAACGGATATAACATTTTGTTTGATGAGTGGGCAGAACGAGATCTTACGGCGATGATTCACCGCGACCGTAATCATCCGTCGGTTATTATGTGGAGTATAGGTAATGAAATAAGAGAACAAAAGGATGCTAAAGGTGCTGAAACCGCTCGCTTCCTGACAGAGATATGTCACAGAGAAGACCCTACACGCCCGGTAACTGCCGGATTCAATAATCATAATGATGCTATAAAGAATGGACTGGCAGATGAAGTGGATCTGGTTGGCTTCAATTACAAACCTAACGACTATAAAAATAAACATGAAAAATTTCCGGATTATATTATTTATGGAAGTGAAACTGCTTCGACTGTAAGTTCGCGTGGGGTATATAAATTCCCGGTGAAAGAATGGAAAAGTGCTTATTATGATGATTATCATGTTTCATCATATGATTTGGAGTATCCCGGATGGGCATCAACTCCTGATACTGAGTTTTTACAGCAGGATGAGTGTGGTTTTATAGCTGGAGAATTTGTTTGGACAGGTTTTGATTATTTGGGTGAGCCTACTCCTTATAATGAAGGGACTCCTGCTCGTAGTTCTTATTTTGGTATTGTGGATTTGGCCGGACTCAAGAAAGATAGATTTTATCTCTACCAGAGCAGATGGAGTGAAAAACCGGTTCTGCATGTTTTGCCACACTGGAACTGGGAAGGACATGTAGGTAAAAAAGTACCAGTTTACTGTTATACTAATTATCCGAAGACAGAACTATTTATTAATGGAAAGAGCATGGGAGTACGCCAGAAAAGCAATAACAGTAAATATGAACGATATAGGCTGATGTGGAATGATGTGGTATATCAACCGGGTGAAATTAAAGTTGTAGCATATAAGGAGGATGGTAGTGTGGCCGAAGCTCAAGTGGTTAAGACGGCAGGACGTTCCTATAGAATAAGGACTACTGTTGACCGTAGTGAGATATCAGCAGATGGAAAGGATCTGGCATTTGTTACGGTAGAGGTGATAGACAAAGATGGAAACTTATGTCCAAGAGCTGATAATCTATTGTTTTTTGATGTTGAAGGAGCTGCATCGCTGAAAGCTGTATGTAACGGAGATCCTACAGATCATACTTCGTTTGCTTCAGACTATATGCGTACGTTCAACGGGAAACTGGTCGTAGTGTTACAGGCAACTGACAAATCTGGGAAAGCAAAGTTAAAAGTTTATGGTGGGCATCTTAAACCAGCCATCAGTGAAATTGATGTTGTAGATTAAAATTATATTATATGAAAAAAATTGTAAATGGTATTCTTCTGTCAGCAGCTGTAATGTCGGGCACTTTGCAGGCAGAAGCAAAGAAACCTCAGCGTCCTAATGTACTGTTTATACTTGCCGATGATTACGGCTGGATGGATATGGGATGCATGGGTAGTAAATATTATGAGACTCCGAACCTTGATAGGCTAGCATCATCTGGCATCAAATTTACGAATGCCTATGCATCGTGTCAGGTATCAAGCCCTTCGCGTGCCAGTATTATGACAGGAAGATATACTCCACGTCATGGTATTACCGACTGGATTGGAGCGAAATCGGGTGAAGACTGGAGAAGTAAGAAACATTACAGTAAACTTCTTCCTGCTGACTATGTATGGAATCTTCCTGCTGAGGAATATACCATAGCGGAATGTCTGCGTGACAATGGGTATACAACCTTTATTGCAGGAAAATGGCATTTGGGGGATAAAGGGTCATGGCCAGAGGACCACGGATTCATGATTAATAAAGGAGGATGGAGTGCCGGAAGTCCTACAGGCGGGTATTTTTCGCCTTATAAAAATCCTAAATTAGAGGATGGACCAAAGGGTGAGAATCTGTCTATCAGGCTTGGTAACGAGACCGTAAACTTTATGCGTGAGCATAAGAAAATGCATTCAGATAAGCCTTTCTTCGCATATCTTTCATTTTACGCAGTTCACGGTCCTCTTCAGACTACAAAGAAGAATTGGGCTTATTTTAGAGAGAAGGCTGAAAAAATGGGTATATCCGAAAAAGGGTTTGAAGTGGATCGTACGTTGCCTGTCCGTCAGACACAGGATAATCCTGTATATGCAGGAGTAATAAAAGAAATGGATGATGCTATAGGTATTGTGTTGGATGAACTTAAACGTTTGGGAATGGATGATAACACTTTAGTGATATTTACCAGTGATAATGGTGGCGTGACATCGGGAGACTCTTACTCTTCTTCTCAATTGCCATTGCGTGGTGGCAAAGGAAGACAATGGGAGGGAGGTATACGTGTACCTGCATTGATGTACTATAGCGGGTGTAAGGCGGGAACAGTATGTGATGTTCCTATTATAGGTACCGATTTTTATCCCACTATATTGGATTATGCCGGACTGGAAATGCAGCCACAACAACATAAGGACGGTATCAGTATTTTACCTGTTGTGGAAGATAACTATTGTCCTGAGCGTTCTTTGTTCTGGCATTACCCTCATTATGGTAATCAGGGTGGAGAACCTTCTTCAATAATTCGAAAGGGAGATTGGAAACTCATTTACTATTATGAAAGCAAAAATTGCGAGCTTTATAATCTTGCAATCGACTTGTCGGAAAGTGAGTCTTTAAATGCACGGTATCCAGACAAGGTAAATGAACTTAAAGCTGAATTGATGACATGGCTGGATGAGGTTGGTGCACGAAAACCTATTGCAGACCCTCTGTATGATCCGAAAAAGGAAGCAGCTGTGAAAAAGAACTGGCGTACCAAGACTCTGGAACAGCAGGAGAAAAACAGAAAAAATATGTTGAGAAAGGGCTGGGAACCTAATGATGACTGGTGGGGAAGTGCATTTGTAAATGATTGACTCTGTTTTTAAGGTGTTCTGAATGTTTTATTACCATTAAATGACAAATATGTACCCTTATAAAATCATTTTATAAGGGTATTTTTGCAGTATTCCAAATATGATATATTGTTTAATCAAATATAAAATAATTAACCGTGAAGAAGTTTTTTTTCTACTTTCTTATGTTTTTTTGCCTGTTATGGGAGAATACTTATGCCGAAGCAGAGGCAATCCGTTCTGTACGTTTGTTAAATTCTGACTGGAAATTTATTTTGAAAGATGAACAACAGGCTTTTAAGTCTGATTATAATGATAGTTCATGGAGAACTCTTGATGTCCCTCATGATTGGGCTTTTGAAAATGGATATTCTAAAGATGGAGCACAACGAGAAAATGGAGGATATGCCATTGGTGGTATCGGATGGTACAGGAAAACTTTTGAACTTAATGAACAGGACTGCAACGGTCATAGTCTGTATATTGATTTCGATGGTGTATATATGAATAGTGAGGTGTGGGTTAATGAACACTATATGGGTAAGCGCCCATATGGATATATCAGCTTTGGATATGATGTAACTCCATATCTCAAACCTGGAAAGAACCTTATAAGTGTTCGTGTGGACAATAGTCATGAACCTAGTGCCAGATGGTATCATGGATGTGGTATTTATGGAAATGTAACTTTGTATGTTCTTCCAGTTTCTCATTTCAGTAAATGGGGTACTTTTGTTTATTCTACATCCGCTGATAAAGATATGGCCTTAATGAACATCTCTTCTGAAGTTGAAGTAAGAACTAATAATCCTTTGTTTATTGAATATACAATTGAGAGTCCTGAACGAAAGGTGGTATATAAGTCAGGTAGATTATCGTTGGATGCAAACATCCTGACAAACAATGGCGTGGAAATCAAGACTCCTGTTTTATGGGATATTGATAATCCACGCATGTATACTCTAACATCACGACTGTTCGAAAATGAAAGAATCATTGATGAAACTATAGAGAGTTTTGGAATACGCAATATTAAGTGGGATCCTGAAACAGGTTTTTGGCTTAATGGAAAGAATGTGAAAATTCAGGGGGTGTGTGAACATATGGATGGCGGGGCGACCGGTGCCGTTTTGACGGAAAATATCTTGAGATGGAAAATCAAACTATTAAAGGATATGGGATGTAATGCCATTCGTGGTACTCATAATCCACAGCTGCCGACATTCTATAAGGTGTGCGATGAGATGGGTATGTTGGTATTGGATGAAGTTTTTGACGGATGGAAGAAAAAAGCTGCTGAAGATTACGGAAAACAAGCCTTTAAAGAATGGTGGGAAAGAGATTTGAGGGATTTTATCAAACGTGATCGCAATCATCCCTCAGTAATAGCATATAGTATGGGTAATGAAACAAACGGACCCGTTGGAAAGTATATGGTGCGTGTGTGTCATGAATTGGATCCTAGCCGCTTGGTTACTTCTGGACATTCAGGAAGTGAGTACATGGATATTTTTGGTGTGAATGGGAACTCAGAGAAGAAAAGTTTTTTTGAAACATATAAACCTGGTGATAAGGCCTTTATTGGTACAGAGAATCCTCATACATGGCAGGTAAGAGGATACTATAGAACTCACACATGGTATCGCGATGGTTATTCTGTGGCAAAAGGTGTGTATGAAATACCTAATTTAACTGAAAAAGAACTGTTTCATTATGAATGGGCTCCAGCAACGAAATGGACTAATGGAAAGCAGCATTTCAATTCTTCTTATGATAACTCTACTGTACGTATTAATGTTCGTCGCAGTATTGAGAATCTGAGGGATATTCCTTGGTATTCAGCAAGTTTCAGATGGACAGGCTTCGATTATAAAGGTGAGGCAGGTTATGTTCATGGAGGATGGCCTTTCCGTGCTTTTATGGGTGGTGTGCTTGACCTGGCTGGATTTAAAAAAGACCATTATTATCTGTATCAAAGTGAATGGGGGAAAACTCCTATAGTTCATATTCTTCCACATTGGACTCATCCTGACATGAAGAAAGGTGAAAAGATTCCTGTTTGGGTTTATACTTCAGGTGATTCTGTTGAGTTGTTCTTTAATGGAAAATCTCTTGGAAGAAAGAGTAAGGGAACAAAATGGAATAAAATGCAATGTGAATGGATGATTCCTTGGAAAGAAGGTGAATTGTTGGCAGTGGCTTATGAAAACGGCGTAGAAATATGCAGAACACGACAGGTAACTGTGCCGGCTCCTAAAGCTTTGAAACTTGAAGTTCAGGATGCTTGTTTGACTGGAAGCCCTGAGGATTTTCATATAATAGACATCTCTCAAGTGGGTGAAGAAGGTGATTTATATCCTTATGGAGAAAACAGAGTTTATTGGACTCTTGTGGGTGATGGAGAAATTTTTTCTGCTGAAAATGGCAATCCTGTAGATGTAGAGAATAACTGGAGGGCTGAATCCAAGAATGCTTTCTTTGGTCTTTTGAGACTGTTCGTAAAGGATAAAAAGCAAAAAGGCGTTTCATTATATGCAGCATCTATATTGGGAGATAAACGCCTTAGGATGGATAACAGAGTTGCAATTGATGTTAAAGGTATTGACTTAAAAGGAAAAAGTCTTGATGTCTCTTCTTTTAAAATATTATATACTACAGATGGAAGTGATCCTGTATTGTCTGGCAAATTGTATAAGAAACCGTTCAGAATGAATAAGACGGGAACCGTTAAGGCTGTAGTAGTGATAAATGATACAGACTCGTTGGTATTGGAGGAGAAATTCGGTCCTGAAGAGGGGTTGTATTGGGGCTCTCCTGAAGATATGGTGAATTTATTGGATATACAGGCTGAAAATTGTACTGTTAAAAACGGAAATTATTCAACCAAGATTAAAGGTTACCAATCATCAGGATATATCGAAACCAAATCAAATCCTACTATTATTGAGTTTTATCAGGAAAATGACGGACCTGATATGCAGACAGAGCTGATATACAGATTTGTACCTACTAAAGAAGGCAAAGTATCTGTGAATGTTTCAAATAACGGGAAAACAACATCTGATGAATTTGAAGTGAAAGGTGATGAAGTAGGAAAATGGAATGAAAGAACTGTTAAAACTTACTTGAATAGAGGGGCAAATAATATATCTGTTGTGATTAATACAACTTCAAAATTGGGACTTGACGGTTTCAGTTTTAAATAATTTTTTATGATTTACATTTTTTGTATGGGGAAATGGGCAGAGGGGTAAAACTCTTTGCCTGTTTTGTTTTTATGGTATTATGGTTGATTTTTATCCTAATATGACTTAAATATATACTATGTGGTAAATTATGATCAAGTAATTTTGTAATAGTTTTAAACTATAAAACCTTTTTAATGACATGAAGAAGAATTTATTTTTACTTTTGACCTGTTATTGGTATTCACTGAATATGTCTGCCGACAATTTGCCAATGAAGAATGATGTTATTTGGTTTGACAAGCCGATACCGTCTTCTGTTCCTCCTGTATGGGAATACTTCGATAATCTTATTGTTGCTGGTGCAAAGGCACAAAAAAATAAAGATATTTATTGGGAAAATCTGTCATTGCCAATTGGTAATGGTAATATAGGAGCCAATATTATGGGTTCTGTAGAGACGGAAAGAATAACATTCAATGAGAAAACATTGTGGAGAGGTGGACCTAATAACAAGAAAGGTGCAGATTATTATTGGAATGTAAATAAGGAGTCTGCATACTTGTTGTCAGATATACGTAAAAATCTTTCTGATGGTAATAATAAGAAAGCACAGGAGCTCCTTTCGAACAATTTTAATGGTAAAGTATCGTATGAGGCAAATGGTGAGGATGCTTTCCGTTTTGGAAATTTTACTACTGCAGGCGAGTTCAGAATAAAAACCGGTATTGGGGATAATAATGTAACAGATTATGTACGTTCATTGTCATTGGACTCTGCATTGGCTAAAGTATCTTTTGTATATAATGGTGTGAGATATGAAAGGAGTAGTTTTATATCTCATCCAGATAATATTATGGTACTTAAATTTTCGGCAACTGATAAACAAACCCTTGAATTTTCTTATTTACCTAATCCATTGATGGAAGGTAAGTTTAAGAAAAGCGGTAAAGATGAGTTGCTTTATGAAGGAAAATTGAAGGATAATGGTATGAAATTTGTTCTCCGTATTAAGACTGTGGTAAATAATGGATTTCTTAATGTAGACTCTGACGGACGGATAAATGTACTTGGAGCTGAAAATGCTATGTTCCTGATTACAGCAGATACGGATTATAAAATAAATTTTAATCCGGATTTTTCTGATGAGAAAGCGTATGTAGGTGTTAATCCTAAAACTACTACAGCCGCTTGGATGAGAAGTGTAGCAGGATTATCTTATGGCGATATATATGCAAAACATTATGAAGATTATTCTTCATTATATAATAGAACAACTTTCGAAATAAACCCAAAATGGAATAGTAAAGGTTCACAGTTGCCAATGCCTGAACGCCTTGAAAGTTACAGACAAGGAGTTCCTGACTATGAACTCGAAACTTTATATTATCAGTTTGGAAGATATCTGCTGATTTCAAGTTCACGCCCAGGTAATATGCCGGCAAATCTGCAAGGACTATGGCATAATAATATTGACGGACCTTGGAGAGTAGATTATCATAATAATATTAATATTCAGATGAATTATTGGCTTGCATGTCCAACTAATTTGGCTGAATGCGAGCTTCCTTTGTTTGATTATATAAAAACTCTAGTAAAACCCGGCGAAAGGATAGCCCAATCTTATTTTGGAGCAAGAGGATGGACTACGTCTATTTCTGGTAATATTTTCGGATTTACTGCTCCGATGAATAATAAGAATATGTCATGGAACTTCTCTCCGGTAGCCGGACCATGGCTTGCTACTCATATATGGGACTATTATGATTATACACGCGACAAGAAGTTTTTGCAAGAGACAGGGTATGAATTGATAAAAAGCAGTGCAGAATTTGCAGTGGATTATTTGTGGAAGAAGAATGACACTCTTTACACTGCATCTCCATCTACATCGCCTGAACATGGACCAATAGATGAAGGTACAGCATTTTCGCATGGAGTCATAAGGGAAATATTAAGTGATGCTATTGAAGCCAGTGAGGAGCTTAATGTGGATAGTGTTGAACGTGATGAATGGAAATACATTCTTGAACATATCGCTCCTTATAAAATTGGAAGGTATGGACAACTTATGGAATGGTCTGCAGATATTGATAACCCTTATGATGAACACAGACATGTCAACCAGTTGTTTGGATTACATCCAGGACATTCAATTTCTCCTTTGACAACGCCTAAACTGGCTAAAGCTGCCAGAGTGGCTTTGGAACATCGTGGAGATGGTGCTACGGGATGGAGCATGGGATGGAAACTTAATCAGTGGGCTAGGTTGCATGACGGCAATAGAGCATATAAACTGTATGGAAACTTATTGAAAAACGGAACTAATGACAATTTATGGGATACACATCCACCTTTCCAGATTGATGGTAATTTCGGAGGAACTGCTGGTGTTACTGAAATGCTTATCCAATGTCATGCCGGGTTCATTCATGTGCTTCCTGCACTGCCTGATGTGTGGCATGAAGGAAAGCTGACAGGAATCCGTGTAAGAGGAAATTTTATTGTGGACATTGAATGGAGAGATAATAATCTTGAAAGATTAATACTATATTCTGGCTCTGGTGAAAACTGTATTTTGAAATATAAAGGTATGACAATGAATCTTAGCACAGAAAAAGGAAAGAGGTATGAAATTTTAGTAAAAGATAAATCTTTGGTAAATATTAAAAGGTAATATATATGGATACAAAAAAAATATTATTTTCAACTATAAGTTTGTTACCTCTTTGTTGTGTGGCTCAAGATCGTCCAAATATTATTATAATATTTTCAGATGACCAAGGCTATCAAGACCTTGGTTGTTATGGTTCACCAGATATTAACACTCCTAATATTGATAGAATAGCAAAAGAAGGTCTGAAACTAACTAGCTTTTATGTTTCCGCATCTGTCTCCAGTGCTTCTAGAGCTGGTTTGATGACTGGACGGTTAAATACTCATAATGGCGTTACGGGAGTTTTGTGGCCAGATTCGAAAGGTTTACCTTTGAGTGAAACAACGATTGCCGAAGCTTTAAAGGATAAAGGATATGCGACTGCATGTTTCGGGAAATGGCATTTGGGGGATTTAGAAGGATATCTTCCTACCGACCGTGGGTTTGATGAATATTTTGGTATACCTTATAGTAACGATATGTTTTTGGGGTCAACGCATGAATTCTCAGATACTGTAAAATGGAATGATGGTTATACACTAGAAAAAGCCTTAGAGGATCAGAATTTAGTAAGAAATTCTAAAAAAAGAGGTGAAATAAGAAAGGTATTAGGTAGTAGGTCACCTTTGTTTGACGGTAAAAATGTTGTTGAGTATCCTTGTGACCAGTCAACAACAACAAGACGTTATTTTGATAGGGCTATTGATTTTATATCGAATACGGATTCGCCTTTTTTCCTTTACATAACTCCATCAATGCCACATGTCCCGTTGTATGCATCAGAACAGTTTAAAGGTAAAAGTAGGCGTGGACTTTATGGTGATGTTATAGAGGAAATAGATTGGAATGTAGGACGACTTCTAGACTATCTTGATGAGAATGGATTGAGTAATAATACATTGATTATTTATTCATCTGATAATGGCCCATGGCTGGAAAAAAAACAGGATGGGGGATGTGCAAGCCCATTACGAGGTGGAAAATTTACCTTGTATGAGGGTGGGGTAAGAACTCCTTGTGTTATGTGCTGGAAAGGAAAAATTCCAGCTAATAAGGTTAGTGATGAGATTGTTGCAAGTATTGATCTTTTTCCAACTATAATGCATTATGTAGGAGGTGATATTTCAGGTTTATCAATCGATGGTATTGATGTCTCAGACTTTATTGAGAATCCTGATAAGAAGAGTCAAAGAGATGAGTATCTTTATGTATTTAATGGTAAAATTGAAGGATTGAGAAAGAATGATTGGGTTTATCTTCCAAATACTGGTAAGCATAAGAAAAGTGCTAATGCTCAGGAACTCTTTAATATAAAGCATGATGTTAGTGAGAGCAACAATGTTTTTAAAGTCAATGGTAAGGTTGTAATTAAGATGAAATCTTTATTGGATAAAATCTGTAAGGAATAAGTGCATTAAAAAAATATATACATAAATCCACCTCAAAAAGTTAATCAACTTCAAGTTATAAATTTACATGAGTACGGTATAAGAAGAATTTCTAAATAAAGGTAATCACTGAGTTATTTTGTATCTTTAAGTCTGACAGACATAAGTTGAAAAATTAATAACAATGATTCCAAAGATAGGTTAGTATTTTTTCCTTTCCCATTTTGAGACTTATCGTAATTTCAAGTACTATTACGAGTATTGTAATAAGGATTAGAGGAGACTTAAGTTGTGAGGTATACCTTTAAAAATTTTGTCGACGGAGCTTTATTTATGTTAGCGGATTGCTCGTACCATTGCTTAGAAAGTTTTTTTAGTGTGAATAAGACATTGGATACTGTTATTTATATGATAATACTGTTTTTATGTTAATTGTTAAAATGTTATGAATAAAGTATATCTTTCTTTTATATTATTAGGTTTTATATTGTTACATTCTTGTTCAAAAGATTTTATTGAGAATATCAAGTCTCCCGATGGCTTAACTATATGCAATGTTGAAGCTGATTGTGATTCTTTGTATCTCAAGGTTTCATATAAAAACAAAAGTGTAATAAAAAAATCTTCTCTTATACTTAATGTTGATAGTTCTTTTGTTTCATGGAATATAGAAGAAATCTCGTCTTGTTATTGGGAAGATACTTTTTCGCAAAGAATTGGGGAGAATTCATTTTTGAAATCTGCAGCAAATGAGAAAATTTTTAATCTTACAGGTAAAAATGCAAAAGGCTTTAAGATTAATGCAAAATTGTTTGTAAGAGTATTTAATAAAACTATAGCTTATAGATTTATTATTGTTAAAGATGGCACATTTAGGGTAGAAGAAAAGTCTTCGATTTATCCGGCAAGTGATAATTCATATTTTTATTTTCCAAATGGCGAGTATGAACCAATAGGAAATAAAACGTTGGCAGATTTGAATAAGAAGAAAAAGTATTTTACACCTGTAGTTTGGAATGATGATAGGCAGTATATAAAACTGCATGAAGCATCGGTTCATAATTATCCTGAAATGAAGATTGGTGTAGATAAAAAATCTCAGTTTATTTATTTATATTCTGGAGAAGCACTTTTTGAGAATAATGCAGAATTACCGTGGAGAATACTTTCGTTTGCTGATGATTGGGCAGAACTCCATAGCAGTAAGTACATAAGTTATAATTTAAGTAAACCATCCGAAGGTGATTATTCGTGGGTAAAGCCAGGTCTTTCTTCATGGGATTGGAGAGTGCGTGGATGTAGTTTTGATGGGTTTAGATATGAACTAAACACAGAAAGTTTAAAAAGATTCATAGACTTTTCATCACGTAATGGTATTGATTATTTCTTAATTGATGCACATTGGTATGAAGATGATAATCCGTTATTATCTGTTAAAAGTGTAGATATAAAAGAAGTAATAAATTATGGGAATAATAATAATGTTGGAATATGGTTGTATTATGATTTGGGTTATACAAAGAAATCAGGAAAGGAGGTAGATTTCGAAAAGATAGCAAAGACGTACTCTGGTTGGGGGGCAAAAGGAATTAAGTATGGCTTTCTAGGAGCTATAGGGACTAAATATACTCCACAAGGTAAAGTTTCTAAAACTGAAGAAGTTATAAAGATTGCAGGAAAGTATAAACTGATGATTGATTTTCATGATAACCCTATACCATTCAGTGGATTGGAACGGACTTATCCTAATTATTTAAGCCGTGAATATTGTCATGCCCAGATGGATAGAAGGACAGCTTTTTCTCCTAGTGGTTTCGTAAAGATGGCTTGTATTAATCTATTGGCTGGAGCTATAGACCAGACTAATGGCATTTATGAATTGAATAAAATAAAAGAAAGGGAAAGAGGACCTAAGAATGATTATAATTCTACCATAGCTTCTGAAAATGCAAGAGTTTTAGTAACACATACAGGACATCTTACAGTGCTGATAGATGCTCCTGAAGCATATGAGAACAAGAGTGAAATGTTTGACTTTATAAAGCAATTGCCTAAGTGCTGGGATGAATCAAGGTACCTTGATATGGATTTTAATTCCCATGTAACTGTAGCAAGAAGAAATGTTGATGCTTGGTTCCTTGGAACTGTTTATAATGAAAATGGAGGCAAACAGAAACTTAAACTCGATTTCCTTGACGATAATGTACAATATGAGGTAACTTTATATAAGGATTCCCCCAATTCTCATTACGTAAATAACAAAGAGGAATATGAAATTGTGAAAACTTTCGTCTCTAGTAAATCAGTTTTATCTGTAGATATTGCTCCAGGTGGAGGATATTCGGCTATATTTAGAAAAATATAAGAGAAAACTATATAATAAATAATATGCAATGAAACGTGATTTATTGATATACTATAGTTTGGCATTTTGTACCTTCCCTGTTTTAGCTGATAAAACAGAAAAGCAAAATGTTATATTTATTTTGGCAGATGATCTTGGCTGGGCAGACCTGGAGTGTTATGGGAGTAATTTTTATGAAACGCCTAACATAGACAACCTTGCTAAGAAAGGTGTTAAATTTAATAGAGCTTATGCAGCTTCTCCTATCAGTTCTGCTGCTAGGGGTGCAATAATGACAGGTAAATATCCTTCGCGTACTGGATATACAGGTTTGCCTGCACAGCGTCTTAAACCTTCTTTGGGAAGGATTATTGATGCTGATTTTGAGCCGGACATAAAATCAGAGGAGTTTACATTGGCTGAGGCTTTTCATGATAATGGTTACAAGACTATACATATAGGTAAATGGCACTTAGGTACAACCCCGGAAACAATGCCTTTATGCCAAGGCTTTGATACATATTACTCAGGATACGAGAATGGTAAGTGGAAAAATGGAAGATTTAATGATAAGGGGGAATTTATTACAGATGTCTTGACAGATATGGCGATTGAATCTATTAAGAATAGTGGTGACGAACCTTTTTTCCTTAATCTATGGTATTATGCGGTGCATACACCTATCATGGCTAAAAGTAAAGATATATCATATTTCAAGGATAAGGCTAGGAAAATGGGGCTGGATACTATAAAAGCTGTTGTTCAGGGAGAACCATTTCCGGCAATTCCATGGTTCCTTCAGGAAAAAGGTGATAAACGAAATGGTAAACAACGACGTATAATACAGTCTAACCCTGTTTATGCTGCTTTTCTATATTGTCTTGATCAGAATATTGGCCGTATAGTTAAATGTCTGGAGGATATGGATTTAATGGATAATACTACTATTGTGTTCTATTCTGATAATGGTGGTTTATCTACTGCTGAGGGATCTCCTACATGTAATAGTCCGTTAAAAGACGGAAAAGGATGGGATTCTGAGGGAGGTGTAAGAGTACCATTAATTATATATTCTCCTGTATTTAACAATAAGAGTCACGAGAATGATGGTATTATTACAGGTACAGACATTTATCCAACATTACTTGATATCTGTGGATTACCACAATATCCTAATCAGCATATTGATGGTATGAGCCGGGTTTCGTTATTGAAGGGAGAAAAAGAAAACAGAGGACCTTTCTTGTGGCATTCACCTCACTATTTTAACCAGGGAGGTTATCCGTTTGATGCTGTTTTATACGGAAACTGGAAGTATATTTATCGATACGATCTTGAAAAGTCTTATTTATATAATCTGAGTGATGATATAGGGGAAAAAAATAACCTTATTGAAAAGAATCCTCATAAATGTTTGGAAATGAAGAAAATGGTGGATGAATATTTGGATAGTATAGATGCAAAATATCCAAGATTGAATCCAGATTCGTTACAGAAGATTTTTTCGAGGAAAGAATTTCATTATACTCCAGTTTCCGGTATAGGTTATGAAGAAGGAGTCTCAAGAAGAGATCCAAGTGATGTAATAATGGTTAATGATACTTGCTATGTATATTATACAAAAATATACGGTAAAACAAGTGGTTATTATGGTAGGATATGGTGTGCATATTCGGTTGATGAGGGGTATAATTGGCATGAAATCGGTGAAGTCCTTAGTGTCGGTAGGAAAGGAACATTTGACTCTTTTGCCGTTTTCACTCCCAATATTATAAAATGGGATAATAAGTATTATATGTATTATACAGGTGTAAAGCCTTCTGAGGGAACTGATACGTTTAATAATGATTCATATTCGGATTATACAGCTTTGGGAGTAGCTGTGTCTGAATCCCCTATTGGCCCTTTTGTGAGAGTTAGTGATGAACCAGTTCTTGTACCAGGAAAAGACAAGGATGATTTCGACAGTTATAGGATAGATGATGCTTCTCTGTTGTACAGAGATAATAGATTTTGGCTTTATTACAAAGGACGTAGATATAATGATTTTATAGCAGGAAATAAGAAAACTCATATGGGAGTAGCTTTCTCAGACTCACCTAAAGGCCCTTTTGTAAAATATGGCTCCCCTTTATTAGGCAGAAGTCATGAGGTTATGATATGGCCATATTATAATGGAGTTTTTTCTTTAGCTTCATTTTCATCGTCTATAGAATATGCTTCAGATGGACTTTCTTTCGGTAAGTCTGTAAACGGTATTTATAAAAAAAACCGCCCAGCTGCTCCGGGAGCTTTCAGACCTGATTTGACTGATCACAGGAATGTAAATAATAATTTGAAATGGGGCATAGCAATGATTTTGAAAAAAAATAAATGTTATTTGGAAAGGTTTTCTTTTAATTAGAATTAATTACTGATATGTTTGTGAAAAGAGAAATACACATAATATGCCTTCTTCTTTTTCATCTGTGTGTATATGCAGGGGATAAAGTAGTTAAGATTGCCTGTGTTGGTAATAGTATCACATATGGCGCACGGCTGAAAAATCCTTCTAAAGATAGTTACCCTGGGGTTTTAGAACAGATGCTGGGAAAAGGATACGATGTAAGGAATTTTGGTGTTAGTGCAAGAACGATGCTAAATAAAGGAGATCATCCTTATATGAAAGAGAAAAAGTATAAGGATGCATTGGATTTTAACCCTGACATAGTCATTATAAAGTTGGGAACGAATGATTCAAAGCCTATTAACTGGGTTTATAAATCTGATTTCATGAATGATACGGAGATGCTCATAAACTCTTTCAAATCACTGTCATCAAAACCTATAATTATTTTGTGCTTGCCTGTACCGTCTATACCTAATGGTAAGAATATAAATAATGAGGTGATTTGTAACGAAATCATTCCTTTATTGAAGAAAACAGCAAAAAAACTTGATGTTGAGATTTTTGATTTTTATAATGCAATGTCTCCTTACTATCCAGGGTTATTCCCGGATAGTGTTCATCCAAATGCCAGGGGAGCGGAAATAATGGCAGGATTGATTTATAATAAAATAACAGGAAAGAAAGCTCCTGATTTAAAATCTCACGGAGTGTTTCCTGGAAAGAAATCAAAGTGGAAAGGGTTCGACAGGTATGATTTTGTTAGTGCTGGAAGACAAGCTACTGTGGTAGTGCCTAAAAAAAGTGCATATGGCAGACCGTGGATATGGAGACCTGCATTTTTTGGATCGTTCTCTAATGTGGATGTAGCTTTGCTTAATGAGGGATTCCATGTAGTTTATTATGATTTGACTCATTTATATGGTAGTCCCAGGTCCTTAATGTTGGGTGACGTGTTTTATAACCGTATGGTAAAAGGATTTAAATTGTCTCGAAAAGTTGTGCTGGAAGGATTGAGCCGTGGAGGGCTTTTCGCTTTGAAATGGGCAGGTTATAACCCTAAAGCCGTCTCTTGTGTTTATGTTGATGCACCAGTGTGCGATCTTACTAGTTGGCCGGGAAGACAACGCAATGAATTATGGAATTCCATGTTGCTTGAATATGGAATAATGGACAATGAAGTAGATTCTAACTTTTCAGGAAATGCATTTGACTCGGTTAAATCCTTAGCGGAAAATAAAATACCTATTGTGGCTGTATGTGGAGATATTGATGATGTTGTTCCGTTTAATGAGAATATGGAGATTTTTAAAGACAAATTCATTTCGTTAGGTTTTAGTATAAACCTTATACTAAAACCTGGGGTAGGTCATCATCCTCACGGATTGGATAATCCTAAGGAGATTGTAGATTTTATTTTGAGGTACAGTAAATGATTCATGAGGTAATGGGAGAAATTTTTACTCGTATAAAGATTCTCATGTTATTTTATTTTCAATATAAGTAGTTCTATTAAATTATTAACAATGAAAACAACAGTTACAGTAGCTTTGCTGTCTATGTGCATGTTAACATGTAGTGCAGTAAAAAGAGTGGAAAAATTCGAACCTACTTGGGAATCTTTGGCTAAAGTCAAGCCTGCAGAATGGTGGGATGAAGGAAAATTTGGAATCTTTATTCATTGGGGACCATATAGTGTGGCCGGGTATAAATATAACAATATAGGTTATGCTGAAGCAATAACAGAACACATGTATCAATCGCCAGAGAAATACAAGTCTTTCTTTATGGAGAAATTCGGCGCTTATCCTCCTGAGTTCGGATATAAAGACTGGATTCCTTATTATACTGCAGAAAATTGGAATCCGGAGGAATGGGCAAAACTATTCAAAAAAATAGGAGCGAAATATGTAATTTTAACAGCAGAACATCATGATGGCTTTGCAAATTGGGATTCAAAACTAACAGACTGGAATTCAGTTAAAATGGGCCCTAAAAGAGATTTGGTAGGTGATTTAGGAAAGGCAGTAAGGAGTGAAGGTTTGGCATATGGATTGTCTTATCATAGGGAACGTCATCCTAGTAGATTTACAGGGAAATTTAAGGCTCATAACAAGCCTTTTCCTTTGATAGCAGAAGAAATTAAGAGAGAACCTAAGTGTGAGGAGTTATATGGTCCTTTCTCATATTCGGATGAATTTATCAAAGATTATGTAGATAGATGGAAAGAAATTAATAAACTTTATAAACCAGATTTCATGTGGATTGATGATGTTCCTCTTTTCTATAAAGAACCGGATGATCCTCAAACCAAAAAATTTGAGGAAGCTTTTAAATACATGATAGCTGACTATGTAAATGAAGCATATGAGCAGGGGCGTGATGTTTATTTTAACAATAAGGGAAAGATATTGAACTTTCCTTTAGGTGTAGGTTGTGCAGAGAGTGATAATATGAGACAGGAGAAAATATTCGAATACAGATGGCAGAATCCTGCAACGATGGGAGTTTCTTTTGCATACATGCATAATGAAGAAGTTAATGACTTGTATAAAACTCCGGCAGAACTTGTGCGTCTTTTAGTAGATGTAGTAAGTAAGAATGGTAACTTGTTGCTGAATATCGGTCCACGTGCAGATGGAACTATTCCTGAAGGAATGCAAAAGAGACTTTTGGCAATGGGTAAATGGGTAAATGCCAATGGAGACTGTATATACGGAACTAAACCATGGAAGTTTTTTGGTGAATATAAAGGTGAAATCATCAAGGAAGATGACGTACACTATAATAAGCACTCTATGAGAATACATGAGAAAGAGTACAGGTATATTTCTAAAGGTAATGTGGTGTATGTAATTTCATTTCAAAAGGAAAATGAGCCTTTTATTTTGGAGAGCTTTAAAGAATTTGAGAATTCTATAGACAAGGTTACATACATGGATAATTCCCCACTTTCTTATAAATTTACAGAACAGGGACTGGAAATTTCTGACGAAAAATCTGATTTCTATTTAGCTAAAGTCTACAAGGTGTTTTTCAAATAAAAGACTTGATATTTAATCACCAAAGTCTAATTAGTGTTGATACACCCTCTTTTTATCATATATTTTTCCTGTGACTAATTTACTACCATATCTTGACGTATTATTATACCATCATAATGTATTAATTCCTGTATGTTTGTATAAATTTAATTTCAGTGCTATGATAAGACTATGTTTATCTATGACAGGCGTGTTGTTGTCTTTTAAAATATTAGAGGCAAGTAACACTCCTAATATAATATTGATTATGGCGGATGATTTGGGTTGGGGAGATGTAGGTTTTAATGGAAATACTATAATTAAAACACCATGTTTGGATTCTTTGACCTCGGAAGGAATAATTTTTGACAGGTTTTATGCTGGAAGTGCTGTGTCATCACCGACTAGGGCTAGTGTGTTGACTGGAAGAAATCCGTTCAGGACGGGTGTATTTCATGCAAATGAAGGGATATTAAGAACTGAAGAAATTACGTTGCCGGAATTGCTTATGCAGAGAGGGTATGGCACGGGCCATTTTGGAAAGTGGCATTTGGGAACCCTTACTTATACTGAGAAAGATGCGAATAGGGGTTGTGAAGGTAATAAAAGTTTGTACAATCCACCTTCTTTTCATGGATATAATGAATCATTTGCTACAGAATCTAAGGTGCCTACTTATGACCCTATGATGCATCCAGAAAAATGTAATGGAAAGTTCTGGGATTATTTAAAAGAAGGAGATAAAACCCGTAGATATGGCACTTATTATTGGAAGCATAACGGGGATAAAGAAACCGAAAATCTGAGCGGTGATGATAGCAGGGTTATAATGGACAGAGTAATACCTTTTATTGATAGAAGTATAAAGGAAGACCGTCCATTCTTTAGTGCAATATGGTTTCACACCCCTCATTTGCCATGCGTTGCAGGTCCTGAACATTCTGCTATGTATAAGGATTACTCATTGGAAGAGAGAAATTATTATGGCTGTATAACAGCTATGGACGAACAGATAGGCAGACTTGTTGATTATCTTAAAGAAAATGACTTATTCGAAAATACTGTAATATGTTTTTGTAGTGACAATGGTCCAGAGGTTAAAACTCCGGGAACAGTAATGGATTTAAGAGGCAGGAAACGTGATTTCTTTGAAGGAGGAATAAGGGTTCCAGGATTTATAGTATATCCGGATATGATTAAAGGTAATCAGAGAACAGAACATGTAGCTTCAACATTTGATTTACTTCCAACATTTGTTGATCTGCTGAAATTACCAACACCACCGAATGAGATAGACGGTGAGTCTTTAATTCCTTTTCTCACTTCGGGAGCGGAGCGTAAAAAACCTTTGGTTTATGCTATAAAGTCGCAAGGTGCAGTTGTCGAGCAGAAATACAAACTGGTTTACAATAAAGGTGAATATTTTCTGTTTAATATAGAAAAGGATAAATCAGAGAAAAACAATATTTGCGATAAAAAGAAGGCTGTATTCAAAAGATTGAGTAAAATACTAGATGATGCATTAGATGAATATCATAAGTCTTTTATAGGTGAGGAATATGGCTATTTTTCTTTTAAAAGAGTAAAGCAGTCGTGGGTAAAAGTAAAATGATTAAACTAAAAAACAATACAATGAATAAACTTCTAAAATTTTGTGCTAGTGCACTATTCTTAGGTGGAGTGATGGCTGGTATTACATCATGTGCACCTTCAAGGTCGGGAGAAAGCTTTGAAGTAGGTAATAATACGTTTGTTCTTAATGGCAAGCCTTTCGTGGTAAAGGCTGCAGAAGTACATTATCCTCGAATCCCGGAACCATATTGGGAACAGAGAATTCTATCATGTAAGGCTTTGGGTATGAATACTCTATGTCTTTATGTGTTTTGGAATCTGCACGAACAGAAGCCTGGTAAATTCGATTTTAAAGGAAATAAGGATATTGCTAAATTCTGTCGTCTGGCCCAGAAGCATGGTATGTATGTAATTGTTCGTCCTGGTCCATACGTTTGTGCAGAATGGGAAATGGGAGGTTTGCCTTGGTGGTTATTGAAGAAGGAAGATGTTAAGCTACGAACATTGGATTCTTATTACATGGAGAGAGTGGAACTGTTTATGAACGAAGTTGGAAAACAACTCGCTGATTTGCAATTGTCTCGTGGCGGTAACATTATAATGGTCCAGGTGGAAAATGAATATGGATCTTATTCAACAGATAAACCTTACGTTTCGGCAATACGCGATATAGTTAAGAAAGCCGGCTTTACTGATGTTCCCCTTTTCCAGTGTGACTGGAGTTCAAACTTCACCAGCAACGGTTTGGATGACCTTCTATGGACAATAAACTTTGGTACTGGTGCAAATATAGATAATCAATTTAAGAAACTTAAGAAGCTTAGACCAGAGTCTCCATTAATGTGTAGTGAATTCTGGAGTGGATGGTTTGATCATTGGGGACGTAAACATGAAACACGTGACGCTGCAAAAATGGTTGAAGGCATTAAAGAAATGCTTGACAGAAATATCTCTTTCAGCCTTTATATGACTCATGGAGGTACTACTTTCGGCTGGTGGGGTGGTGCTAACAATCCTGCATATTCTGCTATGTGCAGCTCATACGATTATGATGCACCAATAAGTGAAGCCGGATGGACTACTCCTAAATATTTCCAGTTGCGCGAGCTGCTTAGTAGTTATCTTCCAGAGGGAGTAACTCTTCCTGAACCTCCTGCTCCATATCCAATCATTGAAATACCTGCAATAACAGATTGGAAAGTAGCTCCATTGTTTGATAATCTTCCGGGAGCTAAGGAGACAGAAGATATTCGTCCTATGGAAATGTTTGATCAGGGATGGGGTACTATACTATATAGAAAGGTTCTTACTGAAGACATAAAGGGAACACTTCATATAGATGAAGTACATGACTGGGCACAGGTATTTGTAGATGGAGAACTTATAGGCAGACTTGACAGAAGAAAAGGGGAGTTTATGTTACCTTTGAAGAAGGTTTTAAAGAAAGGTTCCAGACTGGATATCCTGGTTGAAGCTATGGGACGCGTAAACTTCGATAAGTCTATTCATGACAGAAAGGGTATAACTGAAAAGGTAGAAGTCATTAATGGAAAACATACTCTGAACATGAAGGGCTGGGAAGTTTATAATATGCCTCCTTTCTATGAGTTTGTATCATCAAAATCATTCTGCAGTACTGAAATAACAAAAGCTCCTGCCTATTATAAAGCTACCTTTAAACTTGCCAAGACTGGAGATACATTCCTCAATATGCAGTCATGGGGTAAGGGTATGGTTTGGGTGAACGGTCATGCAATCGGACGTTTTTGGGAAATTGGACCTCAGCAGACGCTGTTTATGCCTGGATGCTGGTTGAAAGAAGGTGAAAACGAAATAATAATTCTTGATTTGATAGGGCCTTCTGAAGCGAAGGTTAAAGGACTTTCTAAACCGATACTTGATATGTTGAGAGAAAAAGGACCTGCTACTCACCGTGAGGTTGGACAGGATATAAAACTAGCGGCAGAAAAACCTGTGAAAAATGGAACATTCAAAAGTGGTAATGGATGGCAGGAAGTTAAGTTTGATGCTCCTGTGAAGGGTCGCTTCTTCTGTCTTGAGGCATTGTCCAACTATGATGGAACAAATATAGCTTCTATAGCCGAATTTGATGTTTTTGATGAAAATGGTAAAAAAATTTCACGCGAATCATGGAACATATCATATGCAGATAGCGAAGAAACACGTAGTGGAAACAGAACTGCTGACAAGATTTATGATTTGCAGGAAAGTACCTTTTGGCAGACTGTTGACAATACAGCTTATCCACATCATGTAGTAATAGATCTTGGTAAAGTTTATTCTATAAAAGGCTTTCGAATGTTGCCCAGAGCTGAAGCTGGAGCACCAGGGCTTATAAAAGATTATAAAGTTTATATTAAGGAGGGTAAATTTAAGTACTAGTTTTTCAAACTGCCTAAAATCAACGTATTGTAGATGGCAGGGCTTATCCATTCGCTTTTCAGTATACACCATAGTATTTCAGTGAGGGTAGGTTCCAGAGAATTTTCCCGTTTTAATTGGTTACCTATTGAATTTGAAAATAATATTCCTGTACTAAGTGGAGAGATGAGTGTATCATTGAATTATATACTAAAAATAGATGATAATCGATGTAAAAAATATACACTTAAATGACTTGGTTTTCATCTGGTAATAATTTGATAACGAATAGATTTGCATTAACAAAAAAGAATCATATAAAAATAATAACCATGAAAAAAATGATCTTACCATTAGGGGCTTTGGCTCTTACAGCTTGCAATGCGACTGCTGAGAAACAACATGTAGAACGTCCGAATGTGTTATTTATTTATGCCGATGACATAGGTTACGGAGACTTGAGCTGTTATGGTACAGCAGCAGTAAAAACTCCTAATGTTGAGACTTTGGCTTCAGAAGGAATTCTTTTTACAAATACGCATTGTGGCGCAGCTACTAGTACCCCATCAAGATACGGTTTACTTACCGGAGAATGTCCGTGGCGCAAAAAGGGAACTGGAATTGCTGCCGGTGATGCTGCTATGATTATAACTCCGGACAGATATACTCTGGCTGATATGTTTAAAGAAGCGGGATATAATACTGGAGTAGTAGGTAAGTGGCATCTCGGACTCGGTAATGAAACGGGAAAACAGGATTGGAACGGCATTGTAAAGCCTAATCCCGAAGATATTGGTTTCGACTACTCATACATCATGGCCGCTACTGCGGACAGGACTCCATGTATATATATGGAAAACGGCAAGGGGGTAGGACTTGATCCTAATGATCCGGTATATGTAAGTTATAAAGAGAACTTCACCGGTGAACCAACAGGAAAAGATAATCCAGAATTATTACGATTACATCCTTCTCATGGACATGAACAATCTATTGTGAATGGAATTTCACGAATAGGCTACATGAAAGGAGGGAAAAGTGCTTTATGGCGTGATGAGGATATCGCAGACAGTATTACTGTACATGCTATAAGATTTATTGAAAAAAACTCTGAGAAAGGAAAGCCTTTCTTCCTGTATCTTGCTACAAATGATATTCATGTACCACGTGTTCCTAATGAGAGATTTGTGGGAAAAAGTGGAATGGGTTCCCGTGGTGATGCATTGCTTTCTTTTGATTGGACTGTAGGTGAGGTTATGAAAACTTTAAAACGTTTGAATCTTGACGAAAATACTATTGTTATTCTTTCAAGTGATAATGGAGCTGTTATAAACGATGGATATAAGGATCAGGCTGTAGAACTGCTTGGTAATCATAAGCCTACAGGTGTTTATCGTGGAGGTAAATATAGCAGTTACGAAGGAGGTACCAGAGTCCCATGTATTCTTAGATGGAAAGGTAAAGTTAAATCAGGTGTTTCTAAAAGTCTTATGAGTCAGTTGGATTGGTTCGCCTCTTTTGCTTCAATGTGTGGTGTAAGCATTCCTGAAGGGGCTGCACCTGATAGTGAGAACCATCTTAACGCATGGATGAATGCAAACAAGAAAGGACGCGACTATGTTGTAACGCAGAATGTAAATAACAATTTGTCCATAACTGATGGTGTATGGAAATATATTCCAGCAGCTAACGGACCATCTATCAACAAACATACTAATACAGAACTTGGAAACAGGCCAAATAATCATCAATTGTATTATCTGGTTTCTGACCCGGGTGAACATAAGAATGTATATAATAACAATAAAGAAAAAGCAGAACAGCTACGTTCTGAACTTATACATGAAATAGAGCGAGGAGATCATTATAAAGGTCTTAAGGAGGTTAAAACGGAAGAATAAATGTGGTGTTATTTTATAATAAAGGATGTTTTCACGCAGGGAATTGGACACTATCAATATTCCTTTGCACCATATCCTTTAATAAAGAATGGCAAAAGAGATAGTAAATTATCAGGAGGTGTATGATTTCTATCAGTTATGCAGCAAGAGCAAGGTCTTCGCGAGTTCTGAGCGAATTATGGAGTTGATTACGACAAGTTTATGAACTGGCGGTGTCGCCAGCTGTGGAGCGAGAAACAGGGTAAGACTGTTAATGTTGAACAATCCAAGGTTACCAAAGTCCAGATTGCTGGTAAATCCTGTAACAGTCCAACCGCAAAAAAGATGGAAGTGAAACAGCCAGAAGGCGAGCCTCCGATAAAATGGGTGAAGTTGCAGCTGATATTAGGTGCTACACTATTCCTGAGAAACACTACAGTACTAGACTTGAGCTTGAAGCTGGGTAAAATGATAGGATGATATGCTTGAAGAGAATGCTAACCTGAACTATTACCTGTTTTTATGCCGCACATTTTTGTCCTTCTATATGTTCTCTTAACTATCTATTTTGATGCTAAAATTAAATAGTGGCATATATTGGTATGTATTTACTAATTTTTGCCCAATAGTGTTATTATAAAAATAAATCTTTTTATGACAAAAATATGATGACATTTTAAAGATATTGTTTTAAAATGGCATACTGTGTTTTGCGTTCACTTAGTTTTTTCCCACCCACCCTTTCAGCGGGATGACTGTCCCTGTTTCTGGATTTCTCATAGTCACTCGCAAGCTCCGTAATTGTATGAAATCTAGGAATGGGGAAGGCAAAGGAGATAGACATATCCGGTATACTTTCGGAGCTTCGGCACGCTGAAACAACCTCTTTCCGGCGGCTATGTCACTCTCCTTTCATTTGCCCGACAGTCTGTTTCTTACCCATATGCCCCATCCCTTTAGGGGATGTAGATAGGTAGTCGGATATTTCGCCACCAAATCGGCAGTCCGCTTCAATCGTTTGCTTGCTTTTCTCCGGGTGGATGGCTTTCTGTTTTTCCGTAGCAGGCTTTTGTTTTATCGAGGAGCCACTTTTTTCAATACGTGGAATATTGTATGCTTCATTCTTCGGCTTCATTTTTTAAAAGGAATTGCAGATGTTTCTTCCGGTGTGTCGATAGGCGGCTGACCATATTTTCGGAATGTGACATGCTTGCTGTCTGATCGGTTGTTTTTTGCATCCTTTCCAAACCTGTTGCTGATTTTCAAGTTTTGTCTTTTTTATATCATTTTTTAGTGAAGTTAAATCATTTTTCGTTGCAAATATAGATTGTTGCTAACCCCGGTTACGGGGATAAGGGGACGATTCACAAACACTACGTTGTTATTCGGCTGAAATCTTTCTTTTTCCGGCCAGCATAAAAAGAGTATTTATATCTTTTTTCATGGTGTCCCCCAAAGCCAACAATCAGTTATTGCACT
>ERZ834769.641-NODE-641-length-35430-cov-17.347873_pt1 | contig 35430 bp, 28 predicted proteins | sample MGYA00519690_ERZ834769 | MGnify/ENA primary metagenome ERZ834769 (study PRJEB31850, sample SAMEA3708760) | human gut metagenome | biome: human gut; feature: human-associated habitat; material: faeces | place: China | collected 2014 ... | reverse complement strand
CTTTCTTGTTAACATCTATTAAAATCTATCTAATACAAATATAGTCTCGCAAAATGTTAAAAATGCAGTTTGAACACGGATATTACATTTTGTTCATGAAAAATGCCAATTCGGTTCACAAAAATAATACATTTCTGTATATTTTCACAAAACCTCGTTTGTTAAATATTGTATTTTTATCGCTCTTCCCTTTCATTTTCTTGTCAAAGTTTAAAAAATATATTAATTTTGTTGTAGACGTTAACATCTGTTGCACCTTTCAACACATCCAATTAATTAACGTTATCTTTACATATCAAACATATAGACCTCATAAACAGTGTCTATTCATGAGTGCATTGTCTAATGCAAAAATCCGACGAGGCGGAACCAATCCTCCTACATTGGACTTACCTCCAATGTCATCCCCGAAGCCTATGGCTCACATACAGGGGTGTCGGTAGAAAATGTCCTTCAATCAACACAATATACACAACAAAAATCCCGTGACTAACGAATTCCAAAGGCGCAAGAACGATTCTGTAAAGATCCCGACAAGCATTGGTTCGTGCTGCGTATCACCTACGGTAGAGTGCTAAAAGCCCACGACGTTCTATCTACCCAAGAAAGCATAGAGGTGTACATGCCTGTACGCTACACCATTCGCAACATCAACGGTCGCAACCGACGAGTCACCACCCCAATGCTCCACAGTCTACTCTTCGTCTACTCAAAATTAGAAACGATAGACCACATTGTAAAGTCTATCAGCGACAAGACCAATACAAAAAACCTCATATCGTTTTATTTCGACCATTTCCGAACCAAAAACGACGGCAAAAACATTCCTCTTATTATTCCTTACAACGCAATGATGAATTTCATACGCATCACATCAATCGACAACGAACATATCAGATTGATACACCCCGACCAATGCCATTACCGCAACGGTGACCTTGTGCGCATCATAGAAGGGGATTTCAAAGGCATCGTGGGGCGAGTGGCTCGCGTGGCAGGACAACAAAGAGTTGTGGTGGAACTCGACGGAATATGCATGGTGACAACTGCATATATACCGAGCGCGTTTATTAAAAAGATTTAGAGGAGACAATGAAAATAGTAGATTTGGTATTTTAAATCATAAAACTTATGAAAAAGATTTGTATCAACAATCGCGACGAGATGATTATATTGTTTGTCGATAATATCGCATATATCATGGCAGACGGCAATTACACCAAAATATGTTATATCGGTGGACTTTCTACAGTGCTGTCGTTGGGTATCTCAAAGATTGAGGCTATGTTGTCGCAGGCTTACCCCAAAGGAACGACGAGTCCGTTTATACGCCTTGGACGTAGCGTTATCATCAACCAGATGTTCCTCTACGACATCAATGTTCTCAAACAGCACCTTGTACTGTCCGATTGCCTTAAAAATTCAGTAACACTCAAACTTCCCAAGCCATTGCTTAAAAAATATAAGGATATGGTGAACAGAAGTAGTAGCACAACTCTAAAAAAATAGTTATGCAAGAAGTTATTATCGGTAAGGAGGGAACACAGAAGTTCCCTATCAACAATTCGAGAGTGAGCCGACAACATGCCAAGATTACTGTATCGGACAGTGGACAATGGACTCTTGAAGACCTTAATTCCACCAACGGCACTTATATCATTGACGACAACGACGAGCTTGTTCAAATCAAGAAGGTGAGCATCACAGAGTTTACTCGTGTCGTCCTTGCCGACCAGACAAGTATGGGTTTCACTTTCTTTGCCCACCATGTTGTTGAGGATGATCCCCAAAATTACAAGGCTGAGTTTCAATATGTTCTTCGTATTCACGACAAGGCTTTGAAGGAGAAGGCTGAGATAGATGCCAAGATACAAAAGAAAAATATGATGAGATTCTTGCCGGGTATTATCTCGGCAGTCATAGGTCTTTTACTTACATTGCTTCTTCCTTTCAACCAGAAGGTGTATGGTGTAGCAGTAACTGCTTTATTCACGGCACTTTTACAGGTTATCATCAATATCTATTTGGGCAAGGACTCGAAACTAAAGGATTTCAGCAACAAGTATTCCAACAAACTCACCTGTCCTTGTTGCTCTAAACCTCTCTCTGAAATAGAATTTAAAAATCAAATGTGCAGTAGGTGTAAAGCCCATGCATAATGTATTAAAACGACAGAAAAATGAAACGACTATTCACCACTATCATTATTATGCTCCTGCTGTGTATCTCGGCAGAGGCTCAGAAAACGTATGCCATCATTACTGGCGTGTCAAACTATGAGGGCGACAAGAACGACCTTACCCAGTCTACCAAAGATGCCAAGCGTCTTGCAATGCTCTACAAAACAAAAGATGCAACGGTGGTGTTGCTTACATCCAAGAATGCCACACGTGCCAATGTCATTGCTGCCATCCGTAAGGTGAAGGCTGTTGCCAATGCCAACGACCATATAGTGTTCTCGTATAGCGGACATGGCATAGAGAATTATATGTGTACTTATGTGTCGGGTGGCTCAAAGATGCTTGCCTATAATGAGCTGTTCAGCGAATTGGACAAATGCCAGGCTAAGGACATTGTTTGCTATATTGACGCTTGCTTCTCAGGAACTGCTGTCAATAATATGAACACTAAAGAGATGAACACCAAGGATATGAACCGCATTACTTGGACGAACATCGTGAAGAACAATCCACGATATATTGTCTTTCTGTCCTCACGTGCTGATGAACTCTCGGCAGAAAGTCCACTTGTAGGTTCGGGATTCCTCACAAATGGTGTCATCAAGGGATTGCGTGGCAAGGCTGACAGCAACGAGGACAAGAAGGTTACTGTGATGGAATTGTTTAAGTATGTACACAAGGATGTGCAACTGCATAACAACAAGCAGCATCCACAATTGGTCACTTCCAAGTCACTATACGATAATGTTCTAATGAGCTGGTAAGGAATATCAATATGGCAGAAGATAATAAAAGAAAAGTAATGGCAGCCAAATGTCCCAAATGCGGACAGGTTGTGAAGTTCTATATGCCTGAGCAGGGATGTGTGGTAAAACTTAAATGTCCGCAACAGCAGTGCGGACATGTTTTTGGAGTGAAGATCACACAGAAGGAAATTCATCTTGGCAATGGTGCCACACAACAACAGACTGATGCAAAGCAACAGCAAGGAGGGTCTCATCTAGTCACCGACCCTATTGTGAACACTGGTGGCACTCCTTCGGGTGTTATTGCTCATCTGTTGCAGAAAAAGAAGCATTTCTACAACAAGGATAAGTTTCATGTGCTGAACGTGGGTGCCAACACCATTGGTATGTTCGACCCCTCATCGCCTTCCGATATTATGATTGAGGGCGACCGCACCATCAGCCATCGCTCTATTACTATAACGGTTGAGTCTGTGGGCTGCTCCTATAAGTATCTGTTCACTGTCAACCGTTTTAAGAATCCGGTTTATCTCTCTGGCAAACCTATTGCCGAGGGCACTTCTATTTATATCCAGCCAAACCAGGAGTTTGTGCTTGGTAGAACACGTTTTTGTCTTTCTAAATAAACAACATGATACATAACGCTCTAAATATCGGCTCTTCATTGAAAGGAGCCGTTCTTTATACTATAGCAGAGCCATTGCATAGTGGTGGCTTTGGCATCACCTATCGTGCCACAGCCCAAATCATGGTGGGCAACATTCCGCAGACTGCCACATTCACCATCAAGGAGTTTTTTATGGGCAAGATTTGCTCAAGGGATGCCAATGGCAATGTTGTGGTGACTGCAGAAAACCAGCAGGCGTTCAAAAGTGCCAAAGCCGACTTCAAGACAGAGGCTGAGATTCTGCACTCGCTCAAACACGACAACATAGTGCCAGTGAACGAGGTGTTCGAGCAGAACAACACTGTGTATTATGTCATGAGCTATCTTGGCAATGTGTCGCTCTATCAGTATGTGGCTGAGAATTGTGGGGCATTGCAGGAGTCTCAAGCTAAAGGCATCATCTTGCCGCTTACGAGTGCTCTTGCCTATCTGCACAACCGCAACATCCTGCATCTCGACATCAAGCCCGATAATATCATGATGGTTAGGCATGGCAACACCATAAAACCTGTATTGATTGACTTCGGTCAGGCTATGTATTTCGTCAATGGCAAGCCTAAAAAAGATAAGGGCATCCGTGGCTATTCCAAGGGTTATTCTCCTTTGCAACTGAAACAAAACGTCAGCATCTTCTCTCCCTCGCTCGACATCTATTCGCTTGCTGCCACATTGCTCTATATGCTTAGCGGTGTTGACCCGTGTGATGCTGAGGAACAGAGTACTCACAAAATCTATAAGACATTGCCTGAGTCTGTGTCGCAGAACACTATGGATGCCATTATATGCGGATTGCAGAAGGAAACCGTCCGCCGACCTAATGACATCGCTTCCTTTCAGAACATATTGGAGCATGGCATACATTCAACTGCCAACAGCTCATTCTCAAATAATGCAGGCGACGGACGTATTCCTACCGACCCTATCATTCCCGATTCTCCTAAGCCTATAAGTACCAAACTCATTGCTATAGCATGTGTGGCAGTCGTATCTCTTGGTGGATGGTTTGCTTGGAATAAATTTAATAAAAATGAAGGAGGCAATGCTACTGAGCATTCGGCTAATAACGATACACAGCAATCACAAAAGAAGGACACCACATCAGTCATAGCCGATAGTTTAATGCCCGAGCATGTGGATATTAAAGAACATGTAGCTAAAACCTCTAAAAAGGATGAGCAAAAACAGTCAAACAAGTCAGAAGAAAAGATTGAGCCTGCGGATTCTCACAAGCCAACTTCTATTCCTTCTCCTAAGCATACCCTATCTCCCAAGTCTGGCACTGTCAATCTTGGCTATGCCACATGGAAAGGCGAACTGCTCAACGGCAAGCCTTATGGCAACGGAACAATGATGTTTCATCGTTCTCATGCCGTTAGCGGATGCTATATGACCCCTCAGGCTGGCGATTATATCATTGGCTACTGCCAAAATGGAGTGATTCAGAACGGTGCTCTCTATCGTGACGGAGAGAAAATAGAAACGATAATAAGATAACAAACAAAACTATATAAAAGTCGACAACCATCATGCGAAAGATATTCTTATCCTTTTTCATGCTCTTTGCAGTAATCTCAACGGTATTTGCCCAAAAGCTCACAGTGGAGTCGTTCAAGCTTGCCTCAAACGACCTCACTGCCCAATCTCAACCTCGCAAAGATCTCAACAATCTTAATTGCGCGCTTGTCAAGGTGGGCATTGCTCTTGATGGGGTGAAGTTTGATGGCAGCATCATGGGCGAACCCATTCATAAGTTGGGCGAATATTGGGTGTATATGCCTAAGGGAGTCTCCATGCTTCAGGTTCTGCATAAGAACTACACTCCACTTATGGTCAATTTCTACGACTATGGTGTTGGCAAGGTGGAGAGTGGAATGACATACATCCTTACTTTGTCAAAGCCAGCAGGCAGCACAGAGCCTACTGATGCAGGAGGCAACTTCTATGCGCTCACCGTAACCCCCAAAAATGCTGTCGTCACCATCGACGGCAATCCGCAGACGGTATCCACCGACGGTGAATATTCTGCCATGCTTCCTTATGGCAGTCATACTTATAAGGTGGAGGCAGGAGGTTATATCTCCAAGAGTGGATCATTCACTATCAGCAGCAGCGACACGACTCCCATCAATGTCAGCCTTGTCTCTGCTATGGCTACAGTCTCTGTCACTTGCCCCACACCTGCCGTGTCGCTATATATCGACAAGAAATCCGTTGGTATGGCTCCTTGGACAGGAAGTCTAAAGGAGGGTATGCACCTTATCGAAGCAAAGAAGGAGGGCTACCGCAGTCAGCAGCGCACTATAAATCTGGCTCAGCAACAAAGACTTGATGTGGCTTTTGCTGAACTCGCAGCCATACAAGGTCACCTCTCTGTAAACTACAAGCCCTTTGGTGCTGATGTTTATATTGACGGCAAGAAGATTGGACAAAGCCCACGTGTGTTTAATGGTATCTTGGTGGGCAATCATAAGGTTGAAATAAAGAAAGACGGCTATGGCACGGACAGCAAGACAGTAAGCATCTTGGAGGGTCAGACAGCCTCTTTGTCGGGAGTGTTGACAACACACACCTCATCGTCTGTGGCGTTAGGATTTTCATCGTCTGGCAATACAATAACCATCCCCGTAAAGGATGGCATCAGCATTGATATGGTTCGTGTTGAGGCGGGAACGTTTACTATGGGAGCGACAGCGGAGATGAAAGATCCGTTTGGTAATGAGAAACCTACCCATCGTGTAACTCTGACCAATGACTATTACATTGGCAAATACGAGGTGACTCAGGCTTTATGGAAAGCCGTGATGGGCAACAATCCTTCGGAATATAAGGGTGATAACTTGCCTGTTGAGAAGGTTAGTTGGAACGACTGTCAAGAATTCTTGAGCAAGTTGAATCGTATAACCGGCAAGACGTTCCGTCTTCCCACCGAAGCCGAATGGGAGTATGCTGCCCGTGGCGGCAACAAAAGCCGAGGCTATCAGTTTAGCGGCAGCAGCAACCTTTCTGATGTGGCTTGGTATGATGACAATAGCGGATACGTGACTCATGCTGTTGGTTCTAAGCAAAGTAATGAATTAGGCATATATGATATGACTGGTAATGTGTGGGAGTGGTGTCAGGATTGGTATGGAAAATATAGTAGTTCCTCACAGATAAATCCTACAGGTGCTAATAGTGGGTCTGACCGCGTGATCCGTGGAGGTAGTTGGAACAACACTGCCTGGTTCTGTCGCTCGTCGTGCCGTCTCAACTACACGCCTGGCTTCCGTAACGACTGCCTTGGGCTCCGCTTGGTTCTCTCCGAGTAACGACTTCTTGTTTCGAGTTATCCACTCTTATTATTAATGTCCTAAGCCCTTATAAAAAACATCGAGTAAAATTCCGGCGTAGCCGGAAAAAACTAATATAAATTTTATGCGAAATATTCTTCTATCCTTCGTCTTGCTCTTTGCAGCAATATCTTCAGCCTTTGCCCAAGAGCTGACAGTAAAATCCTTCAAGCTCGCTGGAAGCGACCTCACTGCCCAAACTCAGCCTCGCAAGGACTTGAACGACCGCAACTGTGCCTTAATAAAGGTTGGCATCGGACTGCAAGGAGTGCAGTTTGAGGGCGGTATCATGGGCAATGTGGAGAACAAGACTGGCGAATACTGGGTGTATATGCCGCAGGGCAATCGACAGCTGAAGGTGAAGCATGCCAACTATGCCCCCGTTATGGTGACATTTGCCGATTATGGCGTGGAGAAGTTGGAGAGTAACCGCACGTATGAACTCATCATTACAGCTTCGGGTAGCACACAAGCTGCACAGAAACAACGACTAACCATACGCTACTCTCCATCATCTGCCACTGTGCTTGTAGACAACAAAATGGTGAAGGGCACGAATGGCGTAGCACAGACTACATTGCCCGTAGGTCAGCACTCGTATATTGTTGCTTGTGATGGTTATGAGTCAGAAGAAGGAACAGTAAAGCTGAAAGCCTCCGCACCCAGCAATATACAAATAACGCTGACGAAAGAAGCTACCGCCATACAAAGCCCTGTTGCTCAACCAACAATGGCTCAACAGCCCGTAGTACAAACACCTATAGCTAACAGTGATAATATAACCATCCCCGTAAAGGATGGCATCAGCATTGATATGGTTCGTGTTGAGGCGGGAACGTTTACTATGGGAGCGACAGCGGAGATGAAGAATCCAGATGATGATGAGAAACCAACTCACCAAGTAACTCTGACCAATGACTATTACATTGGCAAATACGAGGTGACTCAGGCTTTATGGAAAGCCGTGATGGGCAAAAATCCTTCATTGTTCAAGGGTGACAACTTGCCAGTAGAGCAAGTTAGTTGGGACGACTGCCAAGAATTTATCAGCAAGCTGAACCGTATAACCGGCAAGATGTTCCGTCTTCCCACGGAAGCCGAATGGGAATATGCTGCCCGTGGTGGCAACAAAAGCCGAGGTTATCAGTATAGTGGTAGCAATAATCTCTTAGATGTTGCTTGGTGTGGCGATAATAGCGGTAGTAAGACTCGTGCTGTTGGTACAAAGCAGCCCAACGAATTGGGTATATATGATATGAGTGGCAACGTAGATGAGTGGTGTCAAGATTGGAAAGGAGCATACAATAGTTCCTCACAAGTAAATCCAACTGGTGCTAATAGTGGGTCCTACCGCGTGTGCCGTGGAGGTAGTTGGGGCTGCATTGCCAGGATCTGTCGCTCGTCGTACCGTTACTGCGGCACGCCTGTCAGCCGCTACACCTTCCTTGGGCTCCGCTTGGTTCTCTCCGAGTAACGACTTTTTGTTTCGAGTTATCCACTCTTATTATTAATGTACTAAGCCTCAAAACATCGAGTAAAATTCCGGCGAAGCCGGAAAAAACCAATATAAATTTTATGCGAAATATACTTTTATCCTTCATCTTGCTCTTTGCAGCAATATCGTCAGCCTTTGCCCAAGAGCTGACTGTAAAATCCTTCAAGCTTGCTGGAAGCGACTTGACTGCCCAAACTCAGCCACGCAAAGACCTTAACGACCGCAACTGTGCCTTAATAAAGGTTGGCATCGGACTGCAAGGAGTGCAGTTTGAGGGCGGTATCATGGGCAATGTGGAGAACAAGACTGGCGAATACTGGGTGTATATGCCGCAGGGCAATCGACAGCTGAAGGTGAAGCATGCCAACTATGCCCCCGTTATGGTGACATTTGCCGATTATGGCGTGGAGAAGTTGGAGAGTAACCGCACGTATGAACTCATCATTACTGCTTCGGGTGGCACACAAGTTGCACAGAAACAACGACTAACCATACGCTACTCTCCTTCATCTGCCACTGTGCTTGTGGATAACAAGATGGTGAAGGGCACGAATGGCGTGGCAAGGACGACATTGCCCGTAGGTCAGCACTCTTTTGTTGTGGCTTGTGATGGTTATGAGTCGGAAGAAGGCACGGTTAAGCTTAAAGCTTCAGCACCAAGCAATATACAAATAACGCTGACGAAAGAAGCAATGGCAACACAACAAAGTATTGTTTCCCAACCAATAGTGGCTCAGCAGCCCGTAGTACAAGCACCTATAGTTCACAGTGATAATATAACCATTCCCGTAAAGGATGGCATCAGCATTGATATGGTTCGTGTTGAGGCGGGAACGTTTACTATGGGAGCGACAGCGGAGATGGAGGATCCAGATGATGAAGAGAGACCAACCCACCAAGTAACTCTGACCAATGACTATTATATTGGCAAATACGAGGTGACTCAGGCATTATGGCAAACGGTGATGGGCAACAATCCTTCGAAATTTAAGGGTGATAACCTGCCTGTTGAGACTGTTAGTTGGTATGATTGCCAAGAATTTATCAGCAAGCTGAATCGTATAACCGGCAAGATGTTCCGTCTTCCCACGGAAGCCGAATGGGAATATGCTGCCCGTGGTGGCAACAAAAGCCGAGGTTATCAGTATAGTGGCAGCAATAATGTCTTAGATGTAGCTTGGGTTAGGGATAATAGTGAAAAAGTGACTCATGCCGTTGGTACAAAGCAGCCCAACGAGTTGGGTATATATGATATGAGTGGTAATGTATGGGAGTGGTGTCAAGATTGGTTTGGAGAATATAATAATTTCTCACAGGTAAATCCTACAGGTGCTAATAGTGGATCCGAACGCGTGCGTCGTGGAGGTGGCAGAATCTTACATGCCTGGTTCTGTCACTCGTCGTGCCGTTTCAGCTACACGCCTGGCACCTGCGACAGCGACCTTGGGCTCCGCTTGGTTCTCTCCGAGTAACGACTTCTTGTTTCGAGTTATCCACTCTTATTATTAATGTCCTAAGTTTCAAAACATCGAGTAAAATTCCGGCGAGCCGGAAAAATTAATACAGCATAAACTATGCAGATTCTTATAAATAAAGTAGAGTTTTTCTCTCAGCTTGGCAACCGCCCTTCTCAACAAGACTGTCTTTCACCAACAGAACCAACAGCCCACACTTCTTTTTTTGTTGTATGCGATGGTGTTGGTGGCAGCGACCATGGTGAGATAGCCAGCAGTCTTGTTTGTCAATCGTTCGAACATAATCTTGCTAATAACGACTGTTGCAATTTAAAAGCAGCAGACATTGTAAGACTTACAAACGAAGCATACAAGACATTATACAAAAACAGGGCAGTTTGTGCATCAATGGCTACAACACTTACTTTTATGGCAAAGACCAATGAGGGAATGCTCTTGGCACATCTTGGCGACAGCCGTATCTATCAGATACGCAAGGGCGAAGGAGTGGTATTTCAGACCAAAGACCATTCGCTCGTAAATGACTTGCTCGACAGTGGAGAGATAAAGCCGGAAGAAGCCAAGAATCATCCTAAAGGTAATGTCATAACAAAATGTTTGTTCGTTACTGACGACAAAGACCGCTATATGACTCCGACAATAACCCTGATACGCGACATAAAGCCACATGATGTGTTTATGCTATGTACGGATGGAGTGTATGGTATGGTCGACAACGCCGACTTGGCTGAGATACTGACATCCGACAATTCTCTTGAAGAGAGAACAAAAGAACTGGCGGCTATATGCAGGAACAGCCACGACAACAACACGGCTTATATCGTAGAGATAGATAACACAGACGATGACGACACTGAGGATAAAGAAAACATAACCTACACAATAGACAAGCCAAGGAAAACAATAAAAAGCCGATTTTTCGACTTCGTCAGAGAAACCCTTGGTCTCGTCAAATAAACTTAGCCTCTGAAGTAACATGAAGAAAAAGACTTTGCTGAGATATGATTAAGTCCTATCTTTGCATCAGAAATAAAAGTAAAACAGAAATATAAACCCTATAAAAACATTGATTATGGAGACACAGACTTTGAAAATCAACGAAAACTCAAAAGAGAACTTAAAGAAAGGTGCAGCATTAGCTGGAGCAGCTATGGCTGGTGCAGGTGTTATGGTAACTGCCGATATTATAAGAGGTGAGGAAGACATAGATATTGTGGATTCTATAGAGGATAACCCTACTGCCCCTATTGCAGAAGAGACGAATGACAACGATGCAACAACACAGGCTACAAACACTCACAACGCAGCACAAGACAATGCTGCAAGTGCAACAACACAAACAGCAGAACCTGCTGCAACAGCATCTACCACAGAGCCACAACCACAGGCTACTGTAGAAGAACCGGCTCAAACCAATGTACCATCGGCTAATGAGGCTTCTACTAATGAGGTGAACGCAGAAGTCAATGTAGACGATATTCCTGATGTTGACCCTACCCTCGTGGCACAGAACCTGACAGACGACGTTATAATGGTTGACCCTACCGACATCGACATGGAGAACATGGACATTGCAGCGGTGGGAACTGTGGAAACCGTTGACGGTGAGGTGTTGACAGCTGCACAGATTGTAGGTGACAATGGCGAAAGCCTGTATATGGTGGACGTAAACGGAAATGGCTCGTATGATGTCGTAACCGACGATACTGGCAATGTGTTGGCTGAGGTGCCTTCTACTCTTACTGTGAGCGACACCGAAAGTATCATTGGCACTAACAATGATGACTATGGCTATTTGGCACAGAACGATAGCGACGACACTACGGATGCTGTTGTGGACAATGCTATGGATGACGTTGTGGATCTTGGATAATAAAGGCATGTTAAATCAATAAAACCAACAAAAACTATGAGATATAAATATATAATGCTGACTGTGGCAATGGCTTTGTTCGCTGCCTATAATGCCACGGCTCAGAAAAAGGCTACACCAAACAAGCAGGCTAAGCCTGCGGCAGTGAATGCTGACTCTGTAGAGGTGAGGAAGTTGACCGATGATGCCAAGAAGGGTAACAGCGAGGCTCAAAACACTCTCGGCACTTACTACTACTCTGGCAAGAAAGTGAAGCAGAACTATGATGTGGCCCTGAAATGGTTCAGTATGGCTGCCAAGCAGAAACATGTGAAGGCTATAGCTAACATGGGACTTTGCTACCAGTTAGGACGTGGCATTAAGCAGGACTCTGTGATGGCTATGAAACTCTATAAGGAGTCGATAAAGGCTGGCAACGCAGAATTGGTGAAACAACGCGAAGAGAATGTTGTAAAGAACAAGTCGGCTTTCGACATAAACCTACTTGCCGACATCTACTACAACGGATGCGGAAACACAGTAAAGAAGAACAATGAACTTGCACTGAAATACTTGAAGATGGCTGCAGCTAACAACTCGCTTGAGGCGACCGTAAGAGTGGCTACCTTGTATGACCAGGCTAAGATGTATACCGAGGCTTTGCCTTACTACCAAAAGGCGGCTACCAAAGGCGATGCTGTGTCGGAATATAAATATGGCGATTATCTATGCAATGGCAAAGGCACTAAGGTGGACAAGGCTCAGGCTGCAGCTTTTCTCGATAAGGCTGCTAAAAAGAATGTGCCTAATGCGATGCTGATGCTCGGCGACTTGCTGTATAAGGGCGACGGCGTTCAGCAGGACTATGCCAAGGCTATGGGCTTGTATAAACTTGCGGCTGCCAAGAGCAATCCTGTGGCAGTATGGAATGTGGGTATAATATATAAGAACGGACAGGGCGTGAAACAGAACTATGTCATTGCACTGCAATGGCTTGCCGATGCAGCCTCAAAGGGAATGAAAGACAACTTCCAGAAGCTTCTCAACGAACCTAATGTGGAAATAAAGAACGGATGGAAGAACACCGACTTCTACTCGTTTGTGCATGCCATGTCGCTAATGGAATCGACGACACCCGATTATGCTACGGCTGTGAAGGAACTTACTATTCTTGAAAAGAAAAACATTGCCGTAGCTTCTACACTCCTCGGACTCTGCTATTCTGACAAGTCGTGGAAAAAAGCCAACGAGAAGAAGATGATGGCTTATTACGAGAAGGCCGCAAAGGCTGATGACCCTTATGCCAACTATCTGCTCGCAAAGATTTATTTTGATGGAAGCAATGGGGTGAAGGCAGACAAGAACAAGGTGGTGGAATACTACGAAAAGGCATCTGAGGGTGGATATGCACCTGCGAAATGTGAACTTGGCAACTTGTATTTCATTGGAAAGATAGTCAACAAGGACATATCGAAGGCGATAGCCTATTATAATGATGCCTTACTGAACGGTTATCTCTCTAAGGAGGCTGCCGACAATCTTGCTTCATGCTATCAGCAGGGACTTGGCGGTGTGAAGAAAGATGCCGAGATGGCAAAAGAGATTGCCAAGCGCGGAAAAGTGGACAACGCATGGACTACATTGCTGCGTGGCTTAACATTTGAATAAAAAAACTAAACATATATGAGAACCATTTTATCTGCCATTGTCCTTCTGTTGTATGTTGCAACAGAAGGCATGGCACAAAACATGTCGTTCAAGACGGAAGAACTGAAAAGGGTTGCTGTGGAGCTGAAGCTGGACGGTCTGGACACTCTTAAGGTTGGCTATTCTGTCTTACCAAAGGACAAGTATAAGATTGTTATCAAGAAGACCGACAATGGTATGGTGGAGCATATAGGATTAAGTCTGTTCCGCAATGCCTACCGCCAGAAAGACAACAATGCTGTGCTTGAGTTCATAGAGAGCGGACTGCTATGCCAAACATTTAAACTGACAAGAAACAGTCTGAAATATATGGACGCTAAGTTTGTTAAGGGTGGATGGAGCAATTTGCTCGCCATTACCGACTCGGCTTCGTTTACTATAGGCAAAATTGACAACAAGGTGTATCAAGCAGTATGGAAGGAAGGTGATGCGGAAGTGGTAAATATGCTTATCCCCATAAAATATGACCTCTTGCTGAGTACGCCACGCAAGGAACTTGAGCATAACTTTATGCGCGACTTGAAAGCGTATAAGCCTAAGCAGCAACCTGCAGAATGCGACATTGACGTAGCAAATCTAAGAACGGTTAGAGATCTTGAGGATACGCTGTATACTCTGCCTGGCAAGAATTATATATTGCCTACTGTCACCAACACTACATATTATAGGCTTAGCGGAAAGAAGGACTATGTGCCAGTGATCGACCCAAAGTATCCTGTGCAGACTATTGCTAACACTATGTTGCTTAACTGCAAGAGTATTCCCGAAGCCAAGATGTCGATAACGATGATAGCAAGCGACAAGAAAAACGAAACTGCTATCGTCAGCGTTAGACAGTTTATGGAGTTTGTAAAGAGTCAAGGTTGCATTTCTTATTTCAGTTTCGAAGAAATGAAGGATGGTAAGTTGTATGGAGCCATGTTTATATATAATAAAGAAACGGGCTACGACCATATCTTTAGTCTGGAATGTAATGTGAAGGATATTGCCACAAACAAGCTTGTGCTTAATTCAAAAGCATATCTTTACACTCCAACGACAAATGTGAAGAACCTCTACAACGACATTAAAACAAAGAAAGCGAAATGACATTAAGACGATTATGCACATTTGTTGTGGCACTGGTTGCTTGCGCTCTGTCATGCTTAGCTCAAAACTCCATTGAGGCTATAAACGAAATAAAACTGTCGGGCAAATATTTCACTGCTGAGGCTACTGCCGCAAGTGTTGACGAGGCTAAGAACATTGCATTTAGCAATCTTAAGGAGAATATTGCCAACTACTGTGAGGAAATGGAGATAGAGGAGGTTGGCGAGGATAAGATAAAGGCTAACTTGCAGCAAAAGAGTGTAAACCGTGGCGATGCTGTAATGGTGTTGGTGTATGTGGCTAAAACCATTGTTGAGAAGAAAGAGCCTACGACTTTCCATCCCAACACAAGCGTGAACACAAATACTAACAACAATAATACAAATACAACTCCCGTCTTGGGGTCGGCTAACTGGCCAGACATTATCAAGAAGGTTTGTGACGTGAACTCCTTCGTCCAGTTGCAGTACTTGCTTGACATGGCTATGGACAACAACCTTATTGACTCGTGGGGCAAATACAATTCCATGCTCAATCAAACCGAATGTTATCTTGTGATGATGAATGTAGACCGCCAAATAGTGACTGTTCTCTCACCAGTGAAAAATGACGCAAGAACGGACGTGAAGACAGGAATGGTAGTTGACTCTGAAGGCATGACATCATTCAAAAACTGTGCACCTATATGTGTGCGTGTAAAATAATCTGCATATAAAAAACAAAACTTTATGAAAAGATATTTTCTTTTACTATATGTCGTATTGGTTTCATCGTTGATGTCTGCTCAGGTGACTTTCCAATTCAGCGACGGCATATACAACGAATCGCTTAAGATGAATGTTGAAAGAAACGTGTCGTCTTTGCTAAGCGAGATAAACAAGGCGGAAGCCAACCATCGCCAATTGAACCTCACTAATATTGACATTGACGATATGGCTGCGAGTGGCTTGAAAAGTCTTTGGACAAACATTCATTTCCGTTGTGAGTGGAACAAAAATGTGCAGCCTTGCCTTAAAGACTTCACTGGATATGAGATAAGACAGATACCAGTGGAGATGAAACCCATTGACAATACTTACAAGGGTGAAATACATAAGGAGTTGACCATCAGCTTCAATAAGAAAGGTGTTATCACGGGTGTAAGAACTGCCATCGACAACAATTCGTATGTAGCTCTTCTGCATGGTAGCAACTCAAATATTGACCTTAGAATGAGAAGGGAGATTCTGAACTTTGTGGAGAACTTCAGAAGCTACTATGTGGAGAAAAACATCAATGCTCTGCAAGAAATCTTTAGCGATGATGCTCTGATCATTACTGGTCGTGTTATTAGAACATTAGGTAAAAACAACATTGATGGTGTCTCGCAGAAGGTGAATGAGAAAGTGATGTACAGTAAACAAAACAAGCAGCAGTATATAAACAATCTTAGGAGTCTGTTCAAAGGCAATGAATTCATAAATGTTGACTTTTCGGACATTGAACTGATGCGACATGGCTCAAATCCTAACATATACGGTGTGAGACTACGCCAGAAATGGAACAGTCAGCAATACAACGGCAGACAATACTCCGACGACGGATACGTGTTCCTGCTTTGGGATTTCCAAGATGAAGGCAGTCCGAAAATCCATGTTAGGACATGGACTCCCAAAAGAGCAAACCAGACAAAAGATGACTTCTCGCCAGAGGATTTCTTTATTCCGAATAACTAAGGTTGCTTCTGCTTGTTTCTTACATAGCATTTGCTATTACTCTTCTCTAATTTTTTCGTAAAAACAAGGTTAAGCCCAAACCGACATTATTGTTGATTCGGGCTTTTAAGTATATAATTCTATTGCCTTTCACAATTTAATCCATTTTACATTGTTTTAAAAGTCTTTATTGCGTGTCACCTACCATAGGGCACAGAAAGCTTACTACTCTCTTACCATCCGATTTATATAAATTTTAAATTACTTATTTCATGAATATTGTTTTAAAATGCCCAATATGCAAGACTGTCATAACTTTAGCAGCGAACTATGGGATAGAATCAAAAACTGCAGAATGTCCACATTGTCATAATAAGAATAAGATAAAAACTTATTTACCTAAACTATCCATCAAAGTAGGAACAGATTTGTATCAACTGCATTTCGGTAGGCAATGGATAGGAAGAGATTGTGACAATAATGATGCCGAGGTAAAAATACCAGATAAGGATCAATATATGAGTCGTAAACATGCTGTCTTAGAATTAACATGTACACCTTTAGGTATACAATGTACATTTGAAGAGCATGGTAAAAACCCCACATTAATACAAGACATGGAACTTATAGAGAATGATATAATATATCTTAATCCTAATGATTGCTTTACTCTCGGAGAAAAGAAAATGTACATTACAAATGAATTTGAATAAACAAAAAGTAACCTTATGAAAATAGGAGATTCTATAATAATTGGTAGAATGGGACAACAACCAATGCACCTTACGGACACTTCTATAGACCCTCAACATGGAACTCTTCGTAAGACAGGAAGTGACACATACCAAATTGAAGATAACAATTCATCAAAAGGAATATTTGTTTTTGGAATGCGTATTAAGCGCAAGACAATAAAAGAAGACACTCCTATTTTTATAGGCACATTTAAAACTAACGTAAAACAACTGCTCACAGACTGTCAAAATATAAACTTAGAGGATGTCTGGAGGGATTACGATTATAATAAAAGAAAGTGGGATAGGTATAGTATGTATGTTAACTCTATTCGCCTATTAACTCCAATTATAACAACTATGTTAACTCAAGTTGTAGGGCAAAATGTAATAGTATCAGCCACTGTTCTTGTAACGATTATGGTTATAGCAATTGTTGTTGGAGAAAAAGTACTTGAAAAGAAAAATATAGCATTGGCTACTCTTAATACAAAAATGCAAGCTGAATATGTCTGTCCTCATTGTCATAGATTCCTTGGATTTATTCCATATAAAGTCCTCAAACAAAAAAAATATTGTCAATATTGCGGTATACCTCTTAAATAATAAATAATATGAATACATTGAAGGAAGGTACTTTTGTTGAAAGTCCTAAACATAAATATACAATAGAACAAGTTCTTGGCACAGGTGGTTTTGGCATAACCTATAAGGTCTCTGCCAAAATTATGGTGGATAATATTCCCGTAAAGGTGTATTTTTGTCTGAAAGAGCATTATATTAAAGATTGTTGTCAGCGTGAAACAAATGGCAAAGTTATTGTAAATTCCAGCCAAAAAGAACTCTTTAATAAAATGCAAGAAAATTTCAAATCTGAAGCAACGCGACTAAACATGCTAAATGGAAAGCATAAAGGCATTGTTAGGGTTAATGAGATTTTCAATGCCAACAACACATCGTATTATGTAATGGAATACATAATTGGAAGTAGTGTCAGAACATATGTCGAAACCAAAGGTCCTTATAACGAGAAAGAAGCAGTAAGTATAATAAATGAAATCGGAGAGACATTATCCTTTTTACATTCAAGAAAAATTACACATCTTGACGTAAAACCTGATAACATAATGCTACAATCAAGAGATAATGATAAAACAATATCTCCTGTACTTATTGATTTTGGTCTTGCGAAACATTATGACAGAAAAGACAATTTAACAACAATAAACAATACTCAATGTTGTAGTTGCGGATACTCACCTATGGAGCAATATGTTTGTATAGAACAATTCTCACCTACATCGGATGTATATGCTCTTGCTGCAACATTGTTTTTCATGTTGACAGCTAAAGATCCTGTAGTTAGTACAGAAATATCATATGATTATTTAAATTCTAATTTGCCTGCAACAATAAGCTATCAAACACGAAATGCCATTGCTAAAGCAATGGAAAAGGACAAAGAAGAACGTACACAAACAATCAACGACTTTATAAATAATCTGAACACGAAGGATGATAACAACACAAATTTGAACAACGAAACAAAAATAATAATAAAAAATGAAACAAAACAAACACCAGAACCTAAAGAAACCGTAAAGGTTAAAACATTGCATTATGTAATAATAGCTATAGTTTTTGCTACTATGGGATTCTTCACTGTAGACATTATAAACTCAACAACGTCATCTTCGCCCAAAGAAATGGATGTAATTGCCGCTGAAGATGAAGCATCAATTGTTTATACAGCCGAAGCTGATTCGGGTGATGTAGATATGCAAAAGCCCGCCAAAGTGACTATACATTCAGAAAATAGTTCTATGGCTAAAGAATTAAAAAGATATGTTGACCTCTCACAAATATATTGTGATAAAGCTGAAAAGAAAAAAGGTAACAAAGCTTCTATTCAAATAATCCTCGACGCTAAATATTTCTACTATGACAAAGCCAATAGCATACACAAAAGTATATATGGAAAACGAATAGAAAACAACAAACGCATTGATAAACTTGTTGCTGATGAATATAACTACTGGATTAACAAAGGTAATAAACTTGGAAAAAATAAGAAAAACTATGCATTGAAAAAAGAATATTATGAAAATGCCTATAAACTTGTAGAGAGTGACCGTATACGTTCATACATAAAATGGCTTGAAAAGCAAATTTAAAAACATAGAAGATTTATGATTAAAAATAAAATAGAAAAACAACAACAAATCAATATTGTTGTTATTAGCATAGGAAGCTTTATTTTGGGTGTTTTGCTAAACCTTTTATTTGTATGGATAAGTGACTCCTATAAATATACATCATGGAATGATGGAAAATATTATGGCGACATGTCCAATGGTGTGCCTAATGGGGAAGGACGCTTCAAGAAAGACGGTATTACATACAGTGGTTTTTGGGAAAATGGAATAATGGCTTCTGGAAAAATAGAATCTGACAAATATATCTATGAAGGAGAGCTAAATGGCACTAAATTCTCAGGATATGGTGTAGCAGAATATAAAGATGGTAAAAAATATTGGGGTTATTGGCTTAATGACTACAAACATGGTTTAGGTTTATTAAAAAGTAAAGATAATAAACTCTCTTTCTGTTTCTTTGATCATGGGAACATGCAAATTGTACCAGATGCAAATTACAATATTGGTGACAAAGTGTATGGTATTGATATCTCAAGGTATCAAGGTATTATCAAGTGGCAAGATTTGTTTTTTAGTTGCAATGCTGAAGGCGAAATAAGCAATAAATTGGATAAAAGCCATAGGTATATACAGCCAGTATTGTTTGCAATTGCAAAATCCACGCAAGGTAGCAAACTAAGGGATAGTCGATTTGAAAGTAACTATTCTGAGGCTAAACGTTGTGGAAAGGTGTGTGGTGCATACCATTTCCTAACAATGACTGCAAGTGGCAAAGAACAAGCTAAATATTACATACAAAATACTCCTCTTTCAAAAGGAGATTTCCCTCCTGTTCTTGATTTCGAAAAAAATAATGCAGATGGAAAAACTATAAGTGACGAAAAGTTTGCTGAGATAATTCCAATTGCTAAAGAGTGGATTGCAGAAGTGAAACGCTATTATAAAGTCTCTCCGATAATATATACAAACACAAATATATACCGTACTTTCATTGCAACTGACAATGAACTGAAAAAGTATGATGTATGGATTGCTTCGCCAGAAAGTTCACAACCAAATATTAACAACTATATATTGTGGCAATTTTCTCATAACGGAGAAGTTAACGGTATAGATGAAAGTAAAGTGGATATAAATATATTTAATGGTAATTATGAGGATTTATTAGAATATATAAAGACAAAAGGAATCAAGTAAAGGTAAGGATGAAAGAAAAAGTAGAAATGGCTTCCAAAATAAATTGTATGCAAGGATTTAAAAGATGTTTTACCTTAAATTAGCAGACTTGTTATTTTTACAAGAAAGCAAGTCATTGGATAACAATAATCCTTTTCTACTTAATATCGTGCAAAGTTATGTGTTTTTTTTTACATCATGCAGTTGTACCATTTTTTTTTTGTATTTTTGCACGCTATAAGAAGCTATTTATTTAAAGCAGAAAATACAAATACAACTTTATAAATTCAATGGCAAAAGAATTAAAACAACTCACAAAGCGCTCAGAGAACTACAGCCAGTGGTTTAACGACCTCGTCACAAAGGCTGACCTCGCTGAGCAATCAGCCGTACGCGGATGTATGGTTATCAAGCCTTATGGCTATGCTATCTGGGAGAAGATGCAGCATCAGCTTGATGTTATGTTTAAGGAAACTGGTGCACAGAACGCCTATTTTCCTATGCTTATCCCGAAGTCGTTCTTCAGCCGCGAGGCAGAGCACGTAGAAGGATTTGCTAAGGAGTGTGCAGTGGTTACTCACTACCGTCTTCGTACCAATGAGGACAAGACTGGCATCGAGGTAGACCCAGCAGCAAAGCTCGAAGAAGAACTCATCATTCGTCCAACATCTGAGACCATCATCTGGAACACATACAAGAACTGGATTCAGTCGTACCGCGACCTTCCTTTGATGTGCAACCAATGGTGTAACGTTATGCGTTGGGAGATGCGCACACGTCCGTTCCTCCGCACATCAGAGTTCCTTTGGCAGGAGGGTCATACAGCTCATGCTACAAAGGAGGAGGCAGAAGAGGAAGCAAAGAAGATGCTTCACGTTTACGCCGACTTTGCAGAGAAGTGGATGGCTGTGCCAGTCGTTCAGGGCGTAAAGAGCGAGACAGAACGCTTCGCAGGTGCGTTGAACACATACACAATTGAGGCAATGATGCAGGACGGTAAGGCTCTGCAGAGCGGCACGTCACACTTCCTCGGTCAGAACTTCGCAAAGGCATTCGACGTTACATTCCTCAACAAGGAGAATAAGCCAGAGTACGTATGGGCTACATCATGGGGCGTATCTACACGTCTTATCGGCGCACTCATTATGACTCACTCTGATGACAATGGTCTTGTGCTGCCTCCGAAGCTCGCTCCTATACAGGTTGTCATCGTGCCTATCACAAAGAACGCCGAACAGCTGCAGGCTATCTCCGAGAAGCTCGCTCCGGTCATCAGCCAGTTGCGCGCAGCAGGCATCAGCGTGAAGTACGACGACGCAGACAACAAGCGTCCGGGCTTCAAGTTCGCCGACTATGAGCTGAAGGGTGTGCCTGTACGCCTCGTTATGGGCGGTCGCGACCTCGAGGAGAACACCATCGAGATCATGCGTCGCGATACTCTCGAGAAGGAGACACGCTCGTTCGACGGCATCGTTGAATACGTTGAACAGCTCCTCGAGGATATCCAAGCTAACATCTACAAGAAGGCTCTCGACTTCCGCAACGCTCATATCTACGAGTGCGACAACTACGAGGAGTTCAAGGAGCGCATCAAGGATGGTGGTTTCTTCCTCTGCCACTGGGACGGCACAGCCGAGACTGAGGCTAAGATTAAGGAAGAGACTCAGGCTACAATCCGCTGCGTGCCATTCATGTTCGAGCAGACACCGGGCGTAGACATGGTTTCAGGCAAGCCGGCTACACAGCGTGTACTGATTGCTCGCAGCTACTAAGCATTTGAAATCATACAATTCAAGACCGGCATCTTTTACTGTCGGTCTTGAATTTTACATTTTAGTTGTCTATCACAATTGCTATTTCAAACGAAAGCCAAACAGAGTATAGAAACTATATAACACTATAATAAAGCTATTAAAACATTAAAACACTAAAAAATGGATTGGATAATCAACCTATTCACCAATACTGAGTCGATTGCCCATATCGCCCTACTCTATGCCATTGTCATCGCAGTCGGCATTCTGCTGGGTAAGATTAAGATTGGTGGCATATCACTCGGTGTAACATGGGTGCTTTTCGCTGGTATCTTAGCAGGCCATGTTGGCTTCACTGCCCCCAAAGACACCATGACCTTTGTTCAGGACTTCGGACTTATTCTGTTCGTGTTCTGCATCGGTTTGCAGGTCGGTCCTGGCTTCTTTGAGAGCTTCAAGAAAGGCGGTGTAACGCTCAACCTGCTCTCTACCACAGCTATCTTGCTGAACGTAGGCGTTATGTTTGCATGCTACTATCTCTTCTTCGACACTAATGTGAAGTCGAACCTCCCGATGATGGTGGGCACACTCTACGGAGCTGTAACCAACACACCGGGTCTTGGTGCTGCAAACGAAGCGCTCAGCTCTGTATGGCAACAGACCTACGGCGAACTGCCACAGATTGCGTCCGGTTATGCCTGCGCTTACCCACTTGGTGTAGTAGGCATCATCGGTGCTACTATCGCCATCCGTTTCCTCACCCGCACCAAGCTTGAGGAGGAGGAGAAGGCACTTGAAGCAGAAGAAGCTGAGAACCCACAGGCTAAACCGCATCAGATGCACCTCAAGGTGAACAATGCATACCTCTCTGGCCGTACAGTTGCAGAGATTAGCGACTTCCTCAACCGTGATGTCGTGTTCTCGCGCCTCTTCAAGAACGGCGAATACAGTATACCGAACAGCCGCACGGTCTTCGACATGGGCGACGAGGTACTCGTCGTGTGTGCTGAGGCTGACGCACCGGCTATCCAGGCGTTCATCGGTCCGGAGCTGGAGACTGAGTGGGAGGAGAACGAAAGCAAGCAGCCGCTCGTTTCGCGCCGCATCGTCGTAACCAACTCTTCAATGAATGGTAAGACACTCGGCAAGATGCATTTCTCGTCTGTATACGGCGTAACCGTAACACGTATTTCACGTCAGGGCATGGACCTCTTCGCAAGCCGCAACTACCGTTTCCAGGTAGGCGACAAGATTCTCGTAGTAGGTCCGGAGGACAACGTGAACCGCATCGCCGAGCTCATGGGTAACTCTGTGAAGCGTCTTGATGCACCGAATGTGGCAACAATCTTCATCGGTATCTTCATCGGTATCATCTTCGGTAGTATTCCGTTCGCTATACCAGGAATGCCGGTTCCGTTGAAGCTCGGTATCGCTGGCGGTCCGCTTATCATCGCCATTCTTATCGGTCGCTTCGGCCACCGCATGAAGCTCAACACCTACACCACGACATCGGCAAACATGATGCTTCGAGAGATTGGTCTTGTTCTATTCCTTGCGAGTGTGGGCATAAAGGCTGGTGCTAACTTCTGGAACACAGTAGTGGAAGGCGATGGTCTATTGTACGTATTGACTGGTTTCATCATCACAATCATCCCTATCCTGATTGTCGGCACTATAGCACGCATGAAGTACAAGTTCAACTACTTTACCATTATGGGTATGCTTGCCGGTACATACACCGACCCACCAGCCCTCGCTTACGCCAACTCTGTTTGCTCGCGCGAGGCTCCTGCTATCGGCTATTCTACGGTTTATCCGTTGAGTATGTTCCTGCGTATCTTCACAGCGCAGCTCGTTGTGCTGTTCTTCTGCGGATAATAACGACAAGACCATTGGTCGCAAAACAGCAAAGGGTGTGTCAGAGCTCCGATTGAAGAGTTCTGACACACCTTTTTTTCATGCTTAAACATCAAGATAAATCATCGTGCACCGAACGCAATCTGATTGGGTGGCGGACGCAAACGGTGCAGACGGCGGACGCAATCCGATTGGGCGACGGACGATACACAACGAAAAAAGGATGCACCGACAACAACATTTGCCTAGTGCATCCTCTTTTATTATGCTACATCATATAGCCGTTTGTACGACTACGAAGATGTTTTACTTCTCGAAGTAACGCTTGTACAAGCCCATGAAGCCAGCACAGTGGCGAGCCTCATCCTTTGCCATCTCGTGAACGGTGTCATGAGTAGCGTCCATGCCGGCAGCCTTAGCGTTCTTTGCGATGCGGAACTTGTCCTCGCAAGCACCGCGCTCAGCAGCGATACGAGCTTCAAGGTTCGACTTAGTATCCTTCAGAACGTCGCCCAAAAGCTCTGCGAACTTACTTGCGTGCTCAGCCTCCTCGAAAGCATAGCGCTTGAATGCCTCTGCAATCTCTGGATAGCCCTCACGGTCAGCCTGACGGCTCATTGCGAGATACATACCTACCTCACCGCACTCGCCATTGAAGTGAGTCTCGAGATCCTTAATCATCTCAGGTGTAGCCTCCTCATCGCGAGCAGCACCGAGAGTATGAACAGTTGCGAAAGCCGGACCCTCTGTCGGATCGTTCAGTTCCTTAAACTTGCTTGCCGGAGCCTTGCAAACTGGACACTTCTCAGGAGCCTCTGTACCTTCGTGAATATAACCGCATACTGTGCAAATAAATTTCTTCTTCATAATTCTTCTGTTTTAAGAGTTAATAGTATTTATATTAAAAAAGCCTTATCTATAAATTATCCGACTGCAGTTTCAGCCTGCTTTGCCAAGCACTCCTTACATACACCTTTATAATATAGCTGTACGTCGTCGATTTTGTGACCTGCCAACTCTTTGCGATTTACAACATCCGACACCTCGTCGAAAATGTCGTACACCTTTCGGCAGCACTTACAGATGAAATGTGCATGAAGGCTCACATCGCCATCATAACAAACACGATGTTCGTTGATTGTTATCATCTGAGCAGCATTGTGCTCTGAGAACATTCTGAGCGTGTTGTACACCGTGGTACGGCTAAGTGTAGGCACCTTAGGTAGTAAAGCCTTATGCACCTCCTCCACTGTAGGATGAGTAAAGTGAGTCATCAGATAATGCATAATCTGAATGCGCTGAACAGAAGGCTTGATGCCATGTTCTACAAGTCTTGTTACTGCGTCGTTATGTTTCATTGTCTATATTCTTTTCATTTTACTACTGCAAAGATATACTTTTTTATAATAATTACAAAATAATATTTGTAAAAATTTCACTCTTTAATTCTTTTTCAGAAATTCAAGTGCTTTTACGCTGCAATAATACAATAAATCGACACTATTTTCGTTATGTTATGTATGAAACTGAAATTGTTTATACTTCAAATAATATGTCTCTGCGCTTTCGTATCTGCTCAGGCGCAAACATTCACCTTAAGTGGAAGGGTCATTGACGAGAACAACGACCCCGTAGAATTTGCATCCGTATCATGCCCTAAACAAGGCAAGATGACAATGACCTCGCTTAAAGGCGACTATAGTCTGCAACTTCAATCTGCCGACTCTGTTGAAATCAGATTTTCAATGGTCGGTTACAAGACCAAAGTTCGCACATTGCGCCGTCCACGTGGTAAGCAGACAATGCAGGTTGTTCTGCACAGTAGCGACAATGCCCTGTCGGAAGTAACCATCACCGGCAAGCGCATCGAGACTGGACAAACGCAGGAATTGAGCAAAGAGCATCTGAAGAGTATGCCCTCCACTACGGGCAACGCCGTAGAGGAAATGATACAAAGCCAGGCTGGCGTATCTACCCACAGCGAGCTTTCATCGCAGTACAACGTGCGTGGTGGTTCGTTCGACGAGAATAGTGTATATATAAATAATGTGGAAATATTCCGCCCGTTCCTTGTAAGAAGCGGACAACAGGAGGGTATCTCGGTCATCAACCCCGATATGGTGGAGAAGATTGGCTTCTCAACCGGTGGCTACGAGGCACGCTATGGCGACAAGATGTCGTCGGCACTGAACATCGAGTATCGCCGTCCGAAACGCTTCGAAGCGTCAGCCACAGCCAGTATGCTTGGAGCAAGCGCATTCGTCGGCATGAGCAACAAGAAGTTCTCGTGGAGCAACGGACTGCGATACAAGACAACGAAGTATCTGCTTGGATCGATGGACACAAAGGGCGAGTATCAGCCTACGTTCATCGACTATCAGACGTATCTTACTTACTCGCCCAACAAGCGCTGGGACATCAAGTTCCTCGGCAACATCTCGGACAACCACTATAACTTCACCCCCGAAGATCGTGAGACGAATTTCGGCACGATGGAGAACGTAAAGGCATTCAAGGTGTACTTCGATGGACAGGAGAAAGACGTGTTCCGCACCTTCTTCGGTTCATTGGGCATCACTCGCAAATTCAACGAGAACACAAGCCTTTCGCTCATCGCTTCGGCGTTCAACACACGCGAGCAGGAGAAGTACGACATACAAGGACAGTACTGGCTCACGCAGACCGAAACAAGCGAAAATCTCGGTGTAGGCACCTACTTCCAGCACACGCGCAACTACCTGAAGGCTCACGTGGAGAGTGCCAAGCTGCTGTTCAAGACGAAGCAGAAGAAGCATAACATTGAGGCTGCATTCACCTACAAGTGGGAGCACATTGAGGAGAACTCGGTAGAATACGAAATGCGCGACTCAAGCAAATACAGCATTCCGCACACTGGCAAGGATCTTTATATGATTTACAGTATGCGTGCAAAGAACACGCTTACAGCCAATCGTGTAGAGGCGTATGCGCAGGACACATACCGCTTCACCGGTTCTGAAGGCAAGACACTCTACACGTTGAACTACGGTCTGCGTCTCGCCTACTGGAGTTTCACGAAGGAGACAATACTCAGCCCGCGTCTGTCGTTGGGCATCATTCCGGCATTCAACGAGAACATAACGATGCGCTTTGCCACGGGTTTGTACTATCAAGCACCTTTCTTTAAGGAGATACGCGACACCACTACAACGAACGGCATTACATATGCCTCGCTCAACCGTAAGGCGAAGAGCCAGCGTTCGATACACTTCATCGCAGGCTTCGACTACCGCTTCAAGATGAACAACCGCCCGTTCAAGTTCACAGCCGAAGCATACTACAAGGCACTTGGCAATCTTGTGCCTTACAGCGTGAACAACGTGAAGGTGGTGTATTATGGCGACAATATGTGCAGCGGACATGCAGCAGGCTTAGACCTCAAACTCTTCGGTGAGTTTGTGCCGGGTACAGACTCGTGGGTGTCACTATCGCTGATGAACACAAGCATGAAGCTGAACGGCAAGTCAATCCCCCTGCCTACCGACCAGCGCTATGCTGTCAACCTCTTCTTCACCGACTACTTCCCTGGCACAACACGCTGGAAGATGTCGCTCAAGTTGGCACTTGCCGATGGTCTGCCCTTCTCTGCCCCACACCGCGAGCTCGAATCGAACGTGTTCCGTGCTCCGGCATACAAACGAGCAGATGTTGGCTTGAACTACCGCATCATCGACAACAGCGACCGTCACAAGAAGCGCAACCCAATTCGCAACCTGTGGGTTGGAGCTGAGTGTCTGAACCTCTTCGGCATCAACAACGTAAACTCCTACTACTGGATTACAGATGTCACCGGACAGCAATACGCCGTGCCTAACTATCTGACGGGCAGACAAATCAACGTCAAACTGTCGGTCGACTTTTAAAGCAGAAAGACCACACCCCACAAATAGCAAACTATGAGAACGACCCTATTGGCATTAATACTCACATTGTCGGCATTTGTCACCACTAACAGCTTTGCGCAATACAACGACATCAAGTCGGAGAATATTGCATCATTGCAGGTAGTGGCAGGCAAGGACTGGCTATCCATGCCTATAGCCACGCTTAACGGCGAACCGATAAACATCAGTTTCGACGACCTCACACACGAATATCATCGCTACGTATATCGCCTACAACACTGCGAGGCAGACTGGAGTGTATCGGAGGGCATTTTCGACTCCGACTATTGCGAAGGATTTGCCGATGGCTGCACCATCGACGACATAGAAGAATCGCTCAACACCAACACCCTCTACACCCACTATCGCCTTTCTATCCCCAACGAGAATTGCCGCATCAAAATGAGCGGCAACTATCGTCTGACAGTTTACGACGAGAACAACGGCGACACTATTTTCACGGCTTGCTTCATGATAGTGGAACCACTCGTAAAGGCAAGCATGTCCGTAACCACAAACACAGACATCAGCATCAACAAAGCCCACCAGCAAGTGGGAGCAGAAATAAACTACTCTGCTCTTAACATCACTAATCCAAGCACCGAGTTGTACACCGTCGTCATGCAAAACGGGCGTTGGAGCACCGCCCGCATAAACCCTACGCCACAATACCAAACCGGAAGCGGACTACGTTGGGAGTACAATCGAAACCTCATCTTCGATGGAGGCAACGAGTATCATAAGTTCGAGATACTTGATGTCACCCACCCCACTCTTGGCATTGAGAACACATGGTGGGATGGTACTAACTACCACGCACAAATATGGACCGACCTGCCACGTCCAAGCTATGTTTACGACGAAGATGCCAACGGCAGTTTTTACATACGCAACAGCGACAACATCGAAAACGACCGCATCTCGGAATACGTCGTCGTCAACTTCCGCCTACAAGCACCACGACAGAACGGCAGAGTGTTTATCAACGGCGTATGGACAAACGACCGCTTCACGCCGCAATACGAGATGAGCTACAACGAGCAGACAAAGCTTTATGAGGCAAACGTGCTACTGAAGCAAGGTTACTACTCCTATCAGTACCTCACGAAGCACAACGATAACAGCCTGCATCCGGTTTCAACAGAAGGCAACTTTTTCCAAACCGAAAACAGCTATCAAATGCTTATATATTATAAAGGTATAGGACAACGCACATATCGCCTCGTAGGTTATAGTAAAATTAGGAGCTAAGCACAAGTAAAAGTCGGCAAATTATAGAATTATTTTTAAATTCCGCAATTAATATAGCCGTTATATCAACTATATTCGCTATCTTTGCAAAAGGAAACGACGAAAAATGGTGATTAAAAGACTGTGTAAAATAATTTAAAACCTATTTTTCTACAAAGAAACTGTTAAACTTTAAATAATAAAATGAATAATAAGGATTTAATGAACCATGCGGCAGACAACATCCGACTGCTTGCTGTATCGATGGTAGAAAAAGCCAAATCAGGTCACCCTGGCGGTGCTATGGGTGGTGCTGACTTTATCAACGTTCTTTTCTCGGAGTTCCTGGTGTTCGATCCAGATCAGCCGACTTGGGAGGGCCGCGACCGCTTCTATCTCGATCCTGGTCACATGTCGCCAATGCTCTACTCAGCTCTCGCTTTGCAGGGCAAGTACACAATTGACGATTTGAAGACATTCCGTCAATGGGGCACTATATGTCCGGGACATCCTGAGCGTGACATTATTCATGGAATTGAAAACACATCTGGACCACTCGGTCAGGGACACACCTACGCTGTGGGTGCTGCTATTGCAGAGAAGTTCCTTGAGGCTCGTCTTGGCAGCACCATGATGCAGCACAAGATTTACGCTTACATCTCTGACGGAGGTGTTCAGGAAGAAATATCTCAGGGCGCAGGCCGTATCGCAGGTCTCTTCAAGCTCAACAACCTCATCATGTTCTACGATGCCAACGAGATTCAGCTCTCTACAGAGTGCGATGTCGTAATGCGCGAGAACACACGCATGAAGTACGAGTCATGGGGTTGGAACGTTCTTGAAATAAACGGTAACGATCCTGACGAGATTCGTGCAGCTCTCATCCTCGCTAACAAGGAAGAGCAGCGTCCTACCCTCATCATCGGTCACACCGTTATGGCTAAGGGCGCACGCAAGGAAGACGGATCAAGCTACGAGCGCAGCGTGAAGACTCACGGCGCACCGCTTGGTGGTGGTGCTTACGAGAACACAGTGAAGAACCTCGGTGGCGACCTCAACGACCCGTTCGTTGTGTTCGACGACGTTAAGGAACTCTACGAGAAGCGTAACGCAGAGCTCCGCGAGGTTGTAAAGGAAAGACATGCAGCAGAAGCAGAGTGGCGCAAGGCAAACCCCGAGAAGGCAGAGCAGATGGATGCTTGGTTCTCAGGCAATGCTCCGAAGGTAGACTGGAGCGAACTTGTTCAGAAGCGCGACGTTGCAACACGTGTTGCTTCAGCCAACTGTCTCGGCGTATTGGCAGAGCAGGTGCCTAACATGGTTTGCTCTTCTGCCGATCTCTGCAACTCGGACAAGACCGACGGCTTCCTCAAGAAGACTCACGAACTTACACCAGACGACTTCACCGGAGCATTCTTCCAGGCAGGTGTCAGCGAGCTTACAATGGCTTGCGTCTGCATCGGTATGTATCTCCACGGTGGTGTTATCCCGGCTTGCGGCACATTCTTCGTATTCTCCGACTACATGAAGCCGGCCATCCGTATGGCAGCTCTCATGCGCGTTCCAATCAAGTTCGTATGGTCGCACGACGCATTCCGCGTTGGTGAGGACGGACCTACACACGAGCCAGTTGAGCAGGAGGCACAGATTCGCCTCATGGAGAAGCTGAAGAACCACAAGGGACAGGACTCTGTACGCGTATTCCGCCCTGCAGATGCAGACGAGACAACAGTATGCTGGCAGATGGCTAACGAGAACATGGACACACCGACAGCAATGATTTGCTCACGCCAGAACGTGAACTCCCTGCCTGAAGGCACTGACTACTCTCAGGTTCGCAAGGGTGCATACATCGTTAAGGACGATCCTAACTATGACGTTATCCTCCTCGCTTCTGGTTCGGAGGTGTCTACGCTCCTCGCAGGTGCCGAGTTGCTCAACGCTGACGGCATCAAGACACGTATCGTAAGCGTTCCGTCAGAGGGTCTGTTCCGTACACAGAGCAAGGAGTATCAGGAGAGTGTACTGCCGAAGGGTGCCAAGATATTCGGTATGACAGCAGGTCTGCCCGTCACACTTCAGAGTCTTGTAGGTGTAGATGGCATGGTTTACGGTCTTGAGTCGTTCGGTTTCTCAGCTCCTTACAAGGTGCTCGACGAGAAATTGGGCTTCAACGCCGAGAACGTATTTAAGCAGGTGAAAGATTACTTATCTAAATAAACAGGCATAGCTTATGCAGAACTTCACGTTAAGTAAGAAATTCTGCATAAGCTTGCTTTATTAATAATCCAATAAAACTACAGTACTATGGAAATTAAAACAGTAGGCATTGCATGCGACCACGCAGGTTACGCATTGAAGAAATTTGTTGTTGAATACCTTGAGAGCCACAACATTCCGTTTAAGGACTACGGTACATACAGCGATATGAGCTGCGATTATCCGGATTTTGCTCATGAGTTAGGCGAAGCTATCTCTAACGGTGACGTTTATCCTGGCATCGGCATCTGCGGTAGCGGTGAAGGTATGGCAATGACCCTCAACAAGCATAAGGGTGTACGTGCGGCATTGGTATGGAATCCAGAGATTGCTCAGCTCACACGCCAGCACAACGACGCAAACATCCTCGTTATGCCGGGTCGCTTCATCGACAACAAGACAGCAGAGAAGATTATGGATGAGTTCTTCAAGACTCCATTTGAAGGTGGTCGCCATGAGAAGCGTGTAAACAAGATTGACTTGTAGGAGGGTATGGCATCCCTGCCATATCTACGCAGTCAACCAGCTCTGTTGATACACCCCCTAACTTTAAACACATACAGGAGACTATGACCACACGCCATAGTCTCCTTTTTTATAAATCAAATGGTGCGTGGGTATGGCAGGGATGCCATACCCTCCTATAAGTGCACCAAAATACTTTAAACGAGAATGAAGAAAATACTCATCTCTGCCTCCATATTCGCATTGAGCCTCACGGCGAATGCGCAGGGGCAATTCATATCCGACGCCAACTACCGCAACACAGTAGAGAACATCTTCAAGGAGCGTGTGAAGACAGTCGGCAAGACATTCTATAACACACAGAAAGAAAAGCTTACGGCTGACGAGCAGGAAGCGTTGAAGTTCCTCTATGCCTACATGCCGCTTGCCGACGTTACCGACTACCCCACTTCGTTCTTCGCCGACAATGTACGCATGGCGTTCAAGGCTCGCGAGGAGATGCCATGGGGCAAGAACGTTCCGGAGTTGCTTTTCCGCCACTTCGTTGTGCCAATCCGCGTCAACAACGAGGCTTTGGACAATGCACGATCGGTGTTCTACAACGAACTGAAGGACCGCATCAAGGGTATGTCGATGATGGATGCTATCATTGAGGTGAACCACTGGTGCCACGAGAAGGTGACCTACCAGCCTTCAGATGCCCGTACATCGGCACCACTCGCTACGCTGAAGACCGCAACCGGCCGTTGCGGCGAAGAGAGTACGTTTGCCGTTGCAGCGCTCAGAGCCGTAGGCATACCTGCACGCCAGGTGTACACACCGCGCTGGGCACATACCGACGACAACCACGCTTGGGTAGAGGCATGGGCAGACGGCAAGTGGTACTTCCTCGGTGCCTGCGAACCGGAGCCGGTGCTGAACCTCGGTTGGTTCAATGCTCCGGCTTCGCGAGCTATGCTAATGCACACACGCGCTTTCGGCGACTATAACGGTCCGGAGGAGGTGATGCTGCGCACAAGCAACTTCACAGAAATCAACCTCACCTCCAACTATGCGCCAGTTGCTTCGGTAGACTTCTATGTCAAGGACAGCGAAGGCAAGCCGGTGGAGAATGCACGTGTCGAGTTCAAGATTTATAACTACGCTGAATTTTTCACGGCAGTAACGAAGTACACCGACGCAAAGGGCCACACGTCGCTATCTGCAGGTATCGGTGACTTGGTGGTATGGGCATCGAAGGACGGCAAGTATGCATATCAGAAGGTTTCGTTCGGCAAGGAGAAGGAGGCAACACTCACCCTCCCAGGGGGGTGCACTTGTAGGAGGGTATGGCATCCCTGCCATACCCACGCAGCCAACCGGTTCTGTTGGTGCACTCTCAGGGGGTGCACCTACTTGGACCTTGTTCCGCCGAAGGAAGACCCTCAGCTACCTTATGTCAGCGACGAGATGCACAAGGAGAACCAGCGCCGCTTTGCTCTTGAGGACAGCATTCGCAAGGCATATACAGCAACGTTCCCCACTATGGAGGAGGCAAAGCGCATCAATGAGCGCGGCGCCGAGTACATCTTCAAGTCGCGCGGCAACAAGCAGACCATCGTCGACTTCATCAACCGCCACAGCGACAACGAAGACCGCGTGATGGGCATACTCGCCACACTCAGCGACAAAGACTTGCGCGACATCACAACTGAGATTCTCGAAGACAGCTACAACGCAACAACCGACCAGCTCTCGCCGCGTGTTGAGGACGAGCTGATTACAATACCATTCAAGCAGTACTTCGAGAAGGCGTTCAGCAAGAAGACTGCCGACGCTTTCCGCGCCGACCCGATGAAGCTTGTAGAGTGGATAAAGAAGAACATCCGCCTCAACCCCGACAAGAAGGCTCTACGCATCGCACAGACTCCGGTTGGCGTGATGAAGTCGAAGATTACCGACGAGCGTTCGCGCGACATCTTCTTCGTCGACGTGGCTCGCAGCCTGGGCATCGAAGCAAGAAAAGACCCCGTGACGGGCAAGATACAGTACAAATCCCAGGGGGTGCACTTGTCTCAAGTGCACCAACCAAATAGTAAGGAAGTGCACCAAAAAACCAACGACGAATGGCAGGATGTGAAGTTCGACAACACAGCCGACAACTCATCCACCGCGGCTTCGCTTGGCACAATCGTGCTGACATACGAGCCTACAAAGCTGCTCGACAACCCGAAGTATTACAGCCACTTCACAATCAGCCGTATTGAGAACGGCACAGCTCATCTGCTGAACTTCGAGGAGGGTCAGGCAGACATGGGCAACGGCACGACATGGAGCAACACGTTCAAGAACGGCTACAAGCTCGACGCCGGCACATACATGCTCACCACGGGCACACGCCTTGCGAGCGGCAGTGTGCTCGCCTCTAACCGTCTGTTCGAAATTGTGGAGGGTCAGACCACAACTCTGCCTCTTGAGATACGCCAGAACACCAACGAGGTGTCTGTAATCGGTTCGTTCAACTCGGAGAGTCTTGTAACAAAGGATGGCAAGGAGGTCAGCCTGCTCTCTCAGACTGGTCGCGGCTACTATGTTGTGGGCATCCTCGGCGTGGGTCAGGAACCTACCAACCACGCTCTGCACGACATCGAGAAGATGAAGAGGGCGTTCGAGGCATGGGGCCGTCCGGTAGTGCTGCTCTTCGAGAGCGAAGCCGACGCAGCCAAGTTCAACCACGACGAGTTCCCGGGTCTGCCGTCTACCGTGCAGTTCGCCCTCGACAAGGACGGCTCGGTACGCAAGCAGATAGCACGTGAGATGAAGCTGATGAACGAGAAGCAGATGCCGATGTTCATCATCGCCGATACCTTCAACCGCGTAGTGTTTGTATCGCAGGGTTACACCATCGGTCTGGGCGAGCAGATGCAGGGCGTGTTCAAGAAACTGTAAAGTAAAGAGGTTTTCAACACTTCAGATACTAACAAACAAAAAGGGTGCTTCGTGCACCCTTTTTTGTTGTTTCTATGTTGTAATCACTTTATTGCTCTTTGTTTTTTTAGGGGGTGCAGTGGTCCCCACTGCACCAACAAAGCAAGTATGCCCCTTCAGGTAAAATCCTCCCACAGATTGCACAGATTTTCACAGAAGTCTTTATGGGGGCAAAACTATAGAATTGCGAAGAATGCACACCCGCCCGACAGCTTACTGCTTCCTCAAGGTAGGCAATGCTCCGTTAAGTTCGTAACGCCACTTTGAGCCTGCGTTCTGCAAGGCGGTGTTCATGGCATCAACAGCTTTCTGCCAGGTAACGCTGGTGCCGTCCACCTTCGTAGCTTCGGGGGCGGTACCTACCTTTTTGTAGCCGATGCCTTGTTCCTGATTGTTCTTCCAATAGCAGGCGGTCACGGTGGTGGAGTTATATCCACAAAAGCCGCCGATATACACATTGACGGTGCTACTACCTGTACTGGTTACGTTGCCCGTGGCATAGCAGGCAAGGATGCGGCTTCCTCCGTTGAATCCCACCGCACCGCCGACATCGATATTATTTTGGGAGGCTATTTCTAAGGTCACGTTGCCCGTGGCATAGCAAGCGGTCATGGTGGCATTCGAATTCGTCTGACCTGCCACGCCGCCGACATCGACCGTTCCCTTCACTGTGGC
>ERZ834769.624-NODE-624-length-35983-cov-114.136607_pt1 | contig 35983 bp, 19 predicted proteins | sample MGYA00519690_ERZ834769 | MGnify/ENA primary metagenome ERZ834769 (study PRJEB31850, sample SAMEA3708760) | human gut metagenome | biome: human gut; feature: human-associated habitat; material: faeces | place: China | collected 2014 ... | reverse complement strand
ATCAGCTAACTCAAGTGACTCAATCAGCTGACGCAGATATCTCGACAAGCCGAAGGATACGTCTCCGTTAGCCTACGGAGTCGTATCCGTAACCCAACGGAGTCGTATCCTTAACCCAATGCAGTCGTATCCTTAACCCCACGCAGTCATATTCTTAACCCCACGCAGCCATATCTGTAGGCAAACGGAAGCACATCATGGCAAACTATCAGACATAATAAATCCCAGAACCACTTGGAAGAGCGATTCTGGGATTTTTTTATACCATTTGTTCATTATTTATATTATATAGATTAATTCGTTACTGAAGTTTCGCATGTAAGCCCTACACGCCCTGAAAGGGCAGAAGCTCCTAGAGCTTTTGGGCTTTACCTTTCCCTTCGGCCGGTGACCGTTGGTTCAGGGCGTATTGGGTAATTTCAACCGTACAGGTCGAAAAGTTTTAGAAAAAGTTATCAGATAGTATTGGGGATAGCAAAATCTTTACTTTTTTACCTTTTTACTTTTTATACCTTTAAAAATCCCAGAAATCTCTTGCAGATATGAAAATAAAACCGTAACTTTGCGGCATGTTTTTTTAATACAGATGATTATGAAACAGGTAGAAGAAAGATACATCAGCTTGCTGACCGACTTCGGTTTCAAGCGAATTTTCGGAACAGCAATGAACAAGGATTTGCTCATTTGCTTCCTCAACAGCTTGTTTAATGGCAGACAGGTTGTGAAGGACGTGTCGTATCTGAACCCAGAGCACGTAGGAGATGTCTATACCGACCGCAGAGCCATCTTTGATGTATATTGCGAAGGCGAAAACGGCGAGAAGTTCATTGTAGAAATGCAGAATGCGTACCAGACGTATTTCAAGGATCGCGCCCTCTTCTACTCCACCTTCCCTATCCGAGAACAGGCGCCCAAGGGGAATGAGTGGGATTTCAAGCTCAATCATATCTATACCGTTGCCCTGCTCAACTTCAGCATGAACGAGGATGCATTCGACAAGGAGAAAATCCGCCATCATGTGCAGTTGTGCGACACAGCTACCCACAAAGTATTTTACGACAAACTCGAATATATTTATGTAGAGATTTCCAAGTTCAACAAACCCCTGGAAGAACTGGATACGCTCTACGAGAAGTGGCTCTATGCTCTGAAGAATCTCTATAAGCTTACCCAGCGCCCGAAAGAGCTGTGCGACAAGGTCTTCGACCGCCTCTTCGAGGAAGCCGAGATAGCCAAGTTTACTCCGCAGGAAATGAGGGAGTACGAGACCAGCAAGATGGCATATCGCGATATCAAGAATTCCGTTGACACTGCCAAGCGTGAAGGTATAGCTGAGGGTATGGAAATTGGTATGGCAAAAGGTAAGCAAGAAGGTCTTGCGGAAGGTATGGAAAAAGGTATGGAGAAAGGTAGAGCAGAAGGCAAGCATGAGGCCAACACAGAAACAGCACAACGATTGCTGGCAATGGGACTTTCTGCCGAACAGGTTTCCAAAGCTACCCAGCTACCTTTGGAAATCATTAAGAATCTGAGCAATACATAAAAAATATAATAGCGGAGATATTGATGACAAATATCACCATAATAAATCCCAGAACTGCTTGGAAGAGCGATTCTGGGATTTTTTATACCATTTGTTTAATATTTATATTATATAGATTCTACATCATCGTACACATTATTATATATAGTACGATGCGAGCATTGTAAAACGTCTCATCTATTACTTGATAACCATCTTTTTACCATTCTTGATCACAATGCCCTTGTAACCCTTGGCTACCTGCTGACCAGCGAGGTTGAAGCACTTGCCATCTTGAGCAACCTTCAGATTCTCTACCTTAGAAATACCGGTAGTTGCAGATGATATAATTTGCTTTTTTAAAGATTAAAAGTTTGACTATTTGAAATGCTTATTCTGCCGGCGTATAAACCATGGTTCTGCGGAATTTACCCTGAGATGCGGCATAATAGGATACAGAGCGAACCTGACCTTGTGCCACTCCCTGCTGAGGACGATAGTAATTGCCTTCAGTTCCCTCAGGAACCTCCAAGCCAGTCGCCATCGAAATCCTTCTTCATCGGATACTTCTTTCCGCAGATATCAAAGATTACCTGCTTAGCCTCTGGTGCATGAAGCTTGACATAAGCACGGCGGTCTTTATCTACACGCGGATAGTTGCTGTCTGGAATGATTCCCTGCAGGGCGAGCATCATGTTTGCATAGCGCTTGCCCATGGTGCGGTAGCTTTCTGCGATGAAGTGGAGACCGTCGCCACGTTGCGGACAGCCCTTTGATGAAATGACGTGGGCTGTTGGAATGGTCTTGGCGATGGAATCTACCACGGCGTTATGTGCCCAGCAACTTCCACCCTGGTCTTTCTGCACGGTTTCGCCAACGAGCAGAGGAACGTCTTCAGCCTTCAGATTCAGATCCTTCAAGATGTCGTTATAAACAGTCTTTACACGGTTAGACCAGTTGGCATCGCCATGAATCTTGGATTAACTCCTGTTCGGTCAATGTCTGCAAGTAGCGTATGTAATAGTGAGAAGAATCTTCACAACCCATAACATTGGGTATAAACTAAAGTTACATAGCACCCTATAAACAAGGCCAAAATAGCTCAAAAATGTCCCTAATCCAAAAAATCAGTACGAATTTTCGGATTATAATCCAAAAAAACAGTATTATTTTTTGGATTAGCGAATATTTTCATTACCTTTGCAGAAGATTAGCTGCACTCGGCAATTTGAAAGCGAGCTTTCATTGCGCTCATTTGCATAATCTTTGCAGAAGACTAGCTGCACTCGGCAATTTGAAAGCGAGCTTTCATTGCGCTCATTTGCATAATCTTTGCAAAAGATTTAAACATAAGAATAAAATGATAAGAAGGAAACTACAAGAAACGATAGAGGCCAGAATGTTTGGCGGTAAAGCTATTATTATAATAGGTGCCAGACAAGTAGGAAAAAGTACGCTTTTCAAAATGATACTTGAAAAACGTACGGAACCTATATTGCAATTAAACTGTGATGAGCCAGAAGTAAAAGAAATGCTATCCCAGGTGAATAGCCAAGAACTAAAATTGCTCATTGGCAAACACAAGATTGTCATGATAGACGAGGCACAAAGAGTAGAAAACATAGGGCTAACCCTAAAGTTGATTACCGACAACTTCCCTGAAGTACAATTACTGGTAACAGGCTCTTCCTCATTTGAATTACAAAACAAGCTCAATGAGCCACTGACCGGCAGAAAGTTTGAGTATCATCTCTTTCCATTGTCCACTGGTGAATTACTCGAATCTCAAGGCTTACTTACAGTAAAACAAACACTAGAGAATCGCCTCATCTATGGCTCATACCCAGATGTCATCAATCATACAAAAGATGCAAAAGACATCTTGTACAATCTGTCCAATAGTTATCTCTATAAGGACTTGCTCACCTTAGAGAGCATACGCCGACCTGCATTGCTTAGCAAGCTACTCACTGCTTTAGCACTGCAAGTTACTAGCGAAGTTTCATACAATGAGCTGGCACAGACAGTAGGTACGGACAGCAAAACCGTGGAAAAATATGTAGACTTGCTAGAAAAATGCTATATCATCTTCAAGCTAAATGGTTTTAGCAGAAGCCTGCGCACAGAACTGAAACGAGCCAAGAAGTTTTACTTTTACGACAATGGTATCAGAAATGCCATATTGCAAAACTTTGCGCCTTTGGCCCTTCGACAAGATGTTGGTGCCTTGTGGGAGAACTTCGTTATCAGCGAAAGAATAAAAGCTAACCAGTATGAAGGAAGATATGTAAACAGCTATTTCTGGCGAACCAACCAACAGCAAGAGATAGACTACATCGAGGAAAGCGACGGACAGTTTACTCTCTTCGAAATGAAATGGAATCCAAAGAGAGCAAATACTCAGTTTCCGGCTTCCTTCCTAAACACATACGATGTGAAGGATAAAACGATCATCACTCCCGAGAATTGGCTAGAGCACCTATAAGAAACAAAAAAGTCCTTTCACCTTTCATCTATCTGAAATTCAAGAAGATAGATGAAAGATGAAAGGACATCTAAACAACAAAACTATTTTTATTTTATCACAAAACCTAACTACTTCATCACAATTTTTTTACCCTTGTGAATAAAGATTCCACTTGTAGGATGGCTGACACGTACGCCCTGAAGCGTATAGTAAGCATCATCCTGCTGGGAAGGCTGGGCTACTACCGATGGCAGAGTGATGCCAGTAGACTGGTAAGCATCATTGGCAAGATAATAGCTTGGTCCCTGCCAGTTGGCGCTCCAACCCTGGATATGATTCTTAGAGAAGTCACCGTTATCAATCAAGTTCTCCGTGATGCCATCCTTTACCAATACCAAGTCGTCGATGTCGAGATTACCCGTATATCCACCAAATACAAACTGGAAGGTATCCAATGGGAACTGGGCTGTAAACTTCCAAGTCAAGGTTTTCCACTCACCAGCCTCAACAGGATAGGGTGCCAGATACTGCACATCAGCACTGCCTCCCCACTGATTCTTATTGATGCTGGCATTCCAGATAGGCCAAAAGCCCAAGGTCTCGCAATCGGCAGAAGTTCTCACCTTCATGGTCAGCGTATACTTGGCATCCTTCTCCAAAGCCTTAGGCAAGGTATAGACGGCCTGCTGATCCCAAAGGTTGGCACCGGCATGAGACTCATAGCGGATAAAGTAGTTGCGGTTCTCCACAGGGATAACACCTAGCTGCTCCAGCATCACGTCGGCATACCGCTTGCCAAACATGCGATAGCCTTCTGCTGTGAAATGGAGTCGGTCGCTCTGCAGAGGACAATCCTTGGAAGATACCACATGGGCTGTAGGAATCGTAGCAGCGATATTGTCGATAATGGCATTATGACCCCAGCAAGCAGCGTTCTGGTCTTTCTGTCCCAATTCCCCCACAAGCAACGGTACATCCTTGGCATCAAGTCCCAAATCGGCAAGCATATCGTTGTAGATTTTCTTTACCTTAGATGGCCAGGTAGGATCGCAGTTGTTGGTCTCACCCTGATGCAGGAGGATGCCCTTGATGACACCCTTCTTCTGCGCTATCTTAGCCAGTTCGATGAGGCGGCCGTATGGATTGCCACCATATTCCTTGGCATAGTTGCGCAACCAGTCGGCAGTATTGGCATCATTGAGATAAGCCTGATACTTGTCCTTGTCGAAGAGGTCGATGCTGGCACCTCCTACGGCTACGGTAATCGTGCCCACCTTCACTTCTTCAGGAAGATTATCCACCATCTTTCTGCCGAAATAATCCACTACCGACAATTTGGTACCAGGTCGAGCCTGAGGCGGGACGGCAGTATGCCAGAGTCCCATGGTCCAGCCAGCCTGCGCATTATCCAGGGTGTACATTGACATGAATCTCGGGTTCACCCCAGTCTTATCCTGCGCTTCAATGGCGGCATTGCCCTCCATGTTCGACTGTCCGAAGCAGAGATAAATCTGAAAATTCGGGTCGGGAGTAGAAGTCTGATCCAGCTGATGCTGCTTGAAGAAAGCCCAGAGTTCCTTGGTAGAGTGCACACCGTTTTCCTCGTTGGAATGCCAGTGTCCCTTACCATCGATGGCTATCAGGGTTACCTCTACCCCGTCGTTCACATTATTATATATAGTACGTGTGGCTTTCGGACCTGTGCTATTGGTAGGATAAGGACGAATTACCTGCGGGTTGCTTGCATCGCAACCTTCGTAGGCAGCCCACTTCTTTACATATTCCTCAATGCTAGGATAACCGCCAGCCATGTGATGAGGATCGCCCGTATATTTGAACACATCATCACCGGTTCCGTGAATATGCATGATAGGCACCATTCGGTTAGCTTTAGGCTGCTTACCGATATCCACACCACTCACTGGTCCGAAGGCGGCAATTTTATCGCCAAGCGTTTCCAGACAATGATAACCCAGCCAACTGCCCATGGAGAAGCCAGAGAGATAGATACGGTTCCTATCCACATTGTGCTTCAGCTCCATGTCCTTCATGACAGCCTCCACAAACTTCACATCACCCATACCGCTGGTATCCCACATTCTGTTATTACCCAGCGGATAGGTAACAATAAAACCCTCGGTATCAGCCAGCGCATTCCATTGCGTCTGCTTCTGCTGGAACTCTGGGTCCTGATTCATACCATGAAGAGAGATTACCAAGGCTGGTGATTTCTCCACATTCTTAGGAACATAAGTGAGGGTCTTGCGAGTGGTAGCCCCCACCTTCACCTCCTCCCAAGTCTGTGCATGAAGTCCTACTGCCATCATAGCAACAGCAACCAAAGTCATGATTTTTTTCATAAGATAATATTACGTTTTTAGATTAAAAAAATCTAGTGTATTCTATTTAGATTGAAATGCAGGGGCTGCCACACTTGGCAGTCCCTGCTGATATATAAATATGTATTTAGTATATAAGTGTCGGAAAATTACTTAACAACTACTTTCTTACCATTCTTGATCACAATGCCCTTGTAACCCTTACCTACCTGCTGACCAGCGAGGTTGAAGCACTTGCCATCCTGAGCAACCTTCAGATTTTCTACCTTAGAAATACCGGTAGCTGTAGTAGTTACACGCTTGATACTTTTGATATTAATAACAGCGGGATATGTGGCTTGCTGATCACAAGCTTGAAGAACTATACTGGTAACATCTTGAGGCTCATCTTTATACTCCTTGTCTTTCACGTTGTTTTTATATCCCCAGCCAGTAAAACTACAATCTTCCTTTGACACTGTAAAACTAGCCTTATTGTCCTTTACGTCCAAATGCTTGTATCTCATGGTACTATGACCACCTCCATACTGATTAGGAATAATACAATTGACACAGATTTGCAAGTCAACAGCAGGAGTAGCACCAAACTCGATAGTGTAAGTCTGGACAGAACCACTCTCACGAGCATATGTCAAATCTTTGTCCTCACTATCTTTCAAATTACTGCCTGCATACAAAGCCTTAGCAGTCAACTTGTCTGTAGACTCAAATGTTCTACCAGGCCATTCAAACGCCACGCCGTCATCGACAAACATCTGTCCCCATTCTGAATTACCTGATGTGACCTTAATCACATCCTCTGTCTGAGCGTTAACACCAACTGCCATCAAGGCAGCAGCAATCAAAGTAAAAATCTTTTTCATACGCTTTTAATTTTAAGTTTATTGATAATAATTGTTCATTCGTGGAACGAGAAATGTTTCTCATTTCCGCTTGCAAAAGTAACAGAAAAGGCTGAAAAAGACTTTGCGGGGTGTAACAAATACTTTGTGAGAAATACCAAATAGGTTTGATAGCCAACATTATAACGAAAATGATACACCATCAAACCTATTTGAAGAGGAAATCAGGAAAAGTCAAATAAACAAATATTCCAGATTCCCCAAATGTTTTTGCCCAAAATATTCCAGATTCCCCAAATGTTTGGTCAAAACAGAGGAAAAATATACAGATTTATCAACATCATTACGTTTGAGCAGCGTTTACATAATTTATGGAATATTCCCTCATAAAAGTATAGTAAGAAACGAGAAAAACAACAAACAAACGTTAAAAACAACATTTAAACGTGCGGAATGTGTTTTTTTAATCACCTTCCGCACGTTGTAAGCAATATTTTTAGTAATTTTGCAGCGAATTCCCTCATAAAAATGTATGGACAGCAAGCTGATTCCCTCATAAAAATGTAGGAAAAGCAACAATATTCCCTCATAAAAATGTAAACAGCATGAAAAGAGAAATATATAACAAACTAAAAGAGTGGCAGTTATCTAGCAATAGAAAACCACTCATTATGTACGGAGCAAGACAAGTAGGCAAGACGTACATCATCAAAGAGTTTGGAAACCATGAATTTGAAAACATGGTTTACATCAACTGTTACAAAAACAAGATGATGGAAAAACTTTTTGAAGGGGATGCCAACCCAGATCGCCTATTGATAGGACTTTCCGCTTTTGCCAAACAAGACATCACGTCAGGCAAGACTCTTGTGTTCCTCGACGAAATACAAGAGATACCTCCCGTATTGTCTTCGCTAAAATATTTCTGCGAGAACAAGCCCGAACTACACATCATCGTAGCAGGCTCACTTCTGGGTGTCATGAACATGAAGGGAGAATCTTTTCCCGTAGGCAAGGTAGACATCATGCATCTCTACCCCATGACTTACGAAGAGTACCTACTTGCCAATGATGAAAAGCAGCTCTTAGACATCCTTCAAAATGGAGATAAAGAACTCATTGATACCTTCGCTACAAGATACATCGAGTATCTCAGGCAATATTATTTCGTAGGTGGCATGCCCGAAGCCGTATTGCAATTCACACAGCATCATAACCCTGTAGCCACAAGGCAAATACAACAGAACATCTTGGCTGCATACGAAGCCGACATCAGCAAACATACTGCAGAGCAAACTCAAAGAGTGAGAATGGTCTGGGAATCCATACCTGCTCAGTTGGCAAAGGAGAACAAAAAGTTCATCTATGGCGCAGTGAGAAAGGGAGCAAGAGCCAAAGACTTTGAGATAGCGATACAATGGCTCATAGACGCAGGGCTCGTACACAAGGTAGAGCGAACTAGAGATGTCAAAGTGCCTTTGAAATTCTATGCCGACATAGACGCATTCAAGCTATATTTGCTAGATATAGGTCTCTTAGGAGCACTTACACAGACCCCATCCGACCAGATTCTCATAGGCGACAACGTATTCAGCGAATACAAGGGAGCATTCACCGAGAACTTTGTCCTCCAACAACTGAAAACACTGGTCAATCTACCTATATATTATTATAGCAAGGACAATTCCACCCAAGAAGTAGACTTCATAGCCCAGGCTGGCAGCAAAATATTGCCAATAGAGGTAAAGGCAGAAGATAATGTAAAAGCCAAGTCATTGGCAGCATTCATAACCCACGATTTCGCTTCCTATCACCTGAAAGGCATCCGCTTCTCCATGTTAGGCTTCAGAGAGCAAGACTGGATGGAAAACGTTCCCCTCTATGCAGCCAGAGCCTATGTGAAAGATTTTGGCACGAAAACGCACTTTTTCTCGAAAAAAAAGTGAAAAAAAGTGCGTTTTCGTGCCATTTTAAGGAAAAATATCGTAATTTTGCAGTCGAACCAAAACATTAGAAGTATGAAAGCAGATTTAATAATCGGACGAGATAAAGAAAAGGCAGAGCTTCAACGTTGTATAGACTCAGATCGCTCTGAACTTGTTATCGTTTATGGTAGAAGACGTGTCGGCAAGACTTATCTAGTAGATGAATTCTTTGGTCGGAAGTACGACTTCACTTTCGTTGGAGGACACAATCTCCCCCAACGCACCCAATTGCGCAGTTTTGCCAAAGCATTAAAACAAGCCATGGGCGAGACATCAGCTCGCAAATTATCAGATTGGTTTGATGCCTTTGATGTTTTGGAAGAATATCTGTCATCCTTGCCAGAAGACCGCAAAAAGATAATCTTTGTAGACGAAATGCCTTGGATAGATTCCTTGCGTTCCGACTTCACCCCAGCATTTGAAAACTTTTGGAATGGATGGGCAGCCCGTCGTCGCGATATAGTTTTCATCGCTAGCGGTTCTGCCACATCATGGATGGTAGACAAGCTCATAGAAAACCAAGGAGGTCTGCATGCTCGCATCACTTGCCAGATATATTTACGCCCATTTACTTTGTATGAGACAGAACTATACCTAAAATCGCGTGGATGCTCTTGGGATCGCTTCCAGATAGCCCAATGCTATATGTTCTTTGGAGGCATTCCTTTTTATCTGAGTTTAATAGATCCAAGTCTTAGCCTTGTACAGAATGTTGATGCCCTGTGCTTTAACAAGGGAGGGGCACTAAGACAAGAATTTGACGAATTATATGGAGCCTTATTTACTCATGCAGACAATTACATCAAGGTGGTCAGGCTCTTGGCTAATCATAAAGGCGGCATGACAAATGCAGAAATTGCTAAAGCAGCCGAACTGGACGGAAAGAAGTTGTGCCAGATATTAAAGAATCTGGAGAGATGTGACTTCATCATGAAGTTCAGATATTATGGCAAGAAGACGCAAGACCGCCTATATAAGTTGACAGACTTTTATACCTTATTTTATTTAAAGTATATAGAGCCCAATATCGACTCCTTTGATGAGCAATGGTGGAGCAAGCATTATCTCTCTCACAGTGTTGAGGCATGGCAAGGTTTAACTTTCGAATTACTCTGTTTGTTCCATATCAGCCAAATACGCAAGGCATTGAATATTGGTGGCGTGGCTAGCGAGGCTTACATTTGGTTTGACAAGGCTGACAAAACCAAGAATCAGAGAGGAGCCCAAATAGATCTCATCATAGAGCGTGCCGACCGAGTCATCAACCTCTGCGAGATGAAATTTAGTCAAGCCCAATACAAAATTTCAGCAGATTATGAGATAAAGCTGCGCAATAGGATGGAATTATTCAGAGACCGAACCCATTGCACAAAATCATTGGTAAATACCTTTGTCACAACATTTGGTGTTGCCAATGGCATCCATTCAAGTATAGTAAACAGCGAAGTCACACTAGACAATCTCTTTCAAGAATGACACATAGGAGAAAGAGAATATTTTCATCATTAAAAAAATGCAAAAAGGTTGACCGTGTCATCACAACACAGCCAACCTTTATATTTCTTTACTTACATAGGAATTTTTCAACCATAGTCAACAGTTGTTTCTCTGTAAGATTAGCGATTCCAAGACTCTCTATAAGGGAAAACTCATTCTTGTTTTTGCTTATCACAAACTTCTTTTCCCTGCCATCTATCTTTGCACATAAATGAAAGTTGCCCTTGTAGGCTTGCTCTATATGTACATCAGTCACTTGATGACCATTAATCTCTACAGATAACGTCGGTTTATCATCTTCATACTCACCCCATTCTTTCAGATGAGAAAGGATGGTAGCCTCCACTCTGCCTATCCATTTTTCATCCACTGCATATTTTACAGCCACAGTCCTAAATTGCAACAAAGCATTCTTTACATCACCTATAATACTCTCTGGCTTTCGAATACCATTATCGAATGCAAATTGCAAGACATCCTCTTTTGAAATATTACGCAGTTTGGACCTGATAAACATACAGTGGTCTTGATTGGGCTGCACTCCACCCATATTGAGGATATAGGTAAGATCATAAGCAGGTGATAACCGCCAATTACCCATCCTATCCATCATGAAGGAGAAGTTTTTGTTGTGATCATCAGTATTGTTTGCCAGCACGTTGAATATCATTCTTCTATAAACCTCTTCACAATCAGCCTCTGGCAAATGGAGCGACCTGCAAACAGAAATAAGTTGCTCATAACTATTTGCCTCAGGATACATAGCCGCCAAAGTTTGGGTATGAAGCTTCTTCCCATCTTTTCTATCAAATCTCTGCGTCATGAAGTGCTTGCTGCCATCAACCGTCAAGAGTTCAGAATGCATCATATTGATGCCAGCCTTGATGGCAAGATCGTAGTATGTCATTTCTAGTTCGGCAGAGTTGAAATCAGCATTTCCAAACTTCAACAAGTAGTAATCATATCCATCAAGATCCGAGATTTGTCCACTTCTTATCTCACCATCAGCCGAATTGATAGCAATAACAGCCTTAGGCTGCCTGCCACCAGCAGAAGTTCCCACAGTCAAGAGCGACTGCATGGTAAGAGATTCCTCTGGTAAAATCTGAGCCTCCTCTCGTTCAGTAAATATGCGTTCAGCAAGTGCAACCAAGGAATTGACATCAATCCTCTCTGATTTCTTACTCTTCTCATACTCTGGGACAAACTCCAAAGCACCCATTCCTCTTCTACCGATAAATGACAACTTATCAAGAGGAGAAATTTCCGTATTGGAGAGATGATTCTGCTGTCTCCAAAGATCAAACAACTGATTGCCCCAAGAATCAGGCAATGAGTCAGCTAGGAAAGCAGGAAGTTTTTGATAAATTCTCTGTTCCTCTCCCCAAATAGGCATAAGTCCTCTATTGTTGCGTATGGATGCCCATAGAGGAGATATATCAATACCCCTATGCACAAAAGTTGGATTATAAGTGAAGTAGGACATTTGCCTTTTATCGTCCCACGACAACCTACCAACTTCCTCATCCCACAAGATTACTTTTAAAGTCTTAACCATAAATCATTCGCTATTATCAGTGTCTAATTCTTTGTACCTTTTTATCTCCCTTGGTCATCAAGTAAGGGGATGGTGGCAATTCGGGCATTAAGTTATCAAGCGCATTGATCTGTCCCACCACCTTGAGCAAGAGAATCAATGTAGAAAGTGATATGTTTCTAGCACATCCATTCTCAAACTTGTGGATAGTAGTCATACCAATGCCTGTCAGTTCTGCCACTTCCTTCTGTGTCAAATTGCATCGCATTCTGTATTCCCTAAAGCGATTTCCCAGCAATCTCACCAGTTCCGGAGTAGAATATTCATACAAATCTTTCATATACTTAACTATCATTTAAGTGAACATTAAGCCATAAAATAGCCATTATATATCAGTATAGTGATATTTAAGCGCAAAGATACAAAAAAGAAGTGATACAACCTCAAAAATCAGAATTATTTTTTATTTACTGACTCACATTTAACATATTGCAAGACAAATGTTACAAAGCAAAAAGGTTGACCGTGTCATCACAACACAGCCAACCTTAACGACTAACATCTTTTTTCGGTTAATCTTTGTATGATAAACCTAAAACTAATGTCTTTTAGAGTATTTACTTGGCGTTGTTCCAATATTCTGGAGCACCAAGACCTACAGCGAAACCTGCATAGGTATGCTTGCGAAGATAGTTGAGATCCCAGAGACCTACTGGCAAACCAGGACGCCAACCTGAATCCTTAGGAGAATCTGTAGCACACCACTGAGTGATGCCATACTGCTTATCAATAGGGATAATCTCGAAGTACTTCTTGAGAACGAAGGTGTAGAGGTCACGCATTTCCTTGTGTTGTTCCTCGGTCATCTGATCATAAGTTACGTCTTTGCCAGCGGCATCAACATAACCCATATCAAGTTCAGAAATCTTGCAAAGCTTGCCACTTTCCTTCATCAACTCCAACATCTTGACGATATGATTTTTCGCATTTTCCTGTTTGACAGGATCAGCATAGCAAGAGATATGCATCTGAGATGCGATACCATCAATCTTGGTTACACCATCAGCCTCCCAATCCTTGATCCACTGAATCAAACTTCTCAACTTGCCATTGTCGTCCCAATCGCTCTCCAAGTTATAATCATTGATGAAGAGTTTCAATTTGTCAGGGTCACCATTATGGGCGGCAAAACTCTTGCGAGCATCAGCCACGGCTGTGCGAACATAGTCGAGGTCGCCGAGATAATCCTGCCAGTAGAAATTGTTCTTTGCATCGTCAGCTGAAACGTTTTTAACAGACTGCAAGTCGTACTTGCCATCACCATCTTTATCGGCACCAGAAAGGGCCTCGTTCACAACATCCCAAGATGTAACATAACCATCAGTAGCCTCCATCATACCATCAATCCAAGTTTCCATGGCAGTGGTAAGAATGTTCTTCTTCTCCTCATCTGTAAGTTCAATGGTATTTGAAGACTTCGTGTAGTAAACTTCAAAATCATCAATATAGAGGGTACCAGCATATTTACCGATATTCAGCAGCAGGCGCAAGGCATTGTCACCATTACATGTGGTAGTCACATCAACTTCCTTCCAATCAGTTGTAACCTTAATGGTAGGGAAGTCACCACAGCCTATGTATCCTTCAGGATTTTGGAATCCAGCGCCAAATTCACCAGCTACAGAACCCTTGATTTTCATCTTCAAGTGATAGGTTGTACCATTCTCGAAAGCGAAACCTGGTTCATAGTTAACTTGTGCATTCCAAGGGTCCGCCTTGGCTGCGTTGTTACCAACCTCACAAACACCATTTACAATCTTTGGCGCATTATCCATACCCCATCCACCAAGGTTCTGACCATCATCAAAGGTAAGATGCCCAACACTTACAGGGATATCAACAGCACCCGCACCAGCGACATTACCAATCTTATAGTTGACGTCTACCCAAGAAACTTTGGTCCAGTGAGAAATATCATTTTCATCAAAGGTAGAGTTTACTACAAGATTATGGTCAGAGCCCTTTTCCTTCAATACAAAATTATCAAAATAGAGAGTACCGCCAATCTTTCCGAAGCAGAAACGCATACGATCGATATCCGCATTCGGCGTAAAAGAGAAGCTATTATCAATAGCACTTTCAGCTACAGTAAATGAACCTGCTCCATACTGTGTATCAGAACCATCTTTCTTACCAGGCCAGAAATCAATCGTTCCAGGATTAGTTCCCCTTACATTAAGTGAAATCTCGTAAGTTTTACCTGCTTGAAGAGGTTTATCCAGATCATAGTAGATTTCATATTCCCAGGTATCTGCCTTAGGCTCACCAGCCGTGATGATAAGTCCAGGATTCTTCTCAGCAGGAGGCAACTCCTTGCCCTTTATCAGCCCATTCAGATACTTGTTAGGCTGCTGAGCATGCCAAGCCAGCGTATGACCATAAATCGTCATATCTGCATCTTTCGCATTCTTGACGAACTCCTTGACTAACGAAAAATCCATACTGCCATCATCTTTCACACAAGAAGCCATTTTCATGGCATTACCAGCAGTCATTTCATTGAAATTGCTACCAGCAAGGCAATATACAAGTGCCTGCTTGTTGAATTCGGCTGCTTCAAGCGCAATGCCCAACTTAAAGTCGGGATTGCACTTGCCGGCAGCTTTCATATCTTCCACGTATTTCTTCAAAGGCTCGTAGTTATTCAGATACTGATATTCCTTCAAATTCTTGGTCATATCAGTTCTGTACTCCGAGAACTTGTCATCAGCACAAGAAGACAAAGCCAAGAGAGCCATCAAGCCTAAACCTAAATTAATATTTTTCAATTTCATAATAATCAAATTATTAGAATGACACTTATCTATCAAGAATATTACTTCCTGATATACTGAGGACTGAATTGAACAATACCATTGGTGTTACCACGAGTCTGGGCAACAAACTGATCGGATGTTTCCAAAACAATGCCTGAACCGAAATCAACCTTGTAATTGAGAGTCAGGATGTCACGATCCTTGTTACCCCAAGCCAACTTTGCTCCCTTTTCTACAAACTTACCTGTACCAGAAGCAGTCATGCCCTCTGTATCAGAAGTAACGGTACAATTACCATTATCATCGAACGTAAGTTTCAAGTTGCAAGTGACCTTAGAGCCGTCAGCTTTATTTACAGAGACTTCGAAATTACATTCCTTCAAACTCTTGGTTGTAATGTGACTCACTTCATCCTTTTCAATAGTTGCACCTTCACGCTTTACCTCATGAGTTTGTCCATTCACTGTAATCTTGTCAGTTCCTCTACGGAAATAAAAGCCATCCCATGGATTCATAAACTTAACGCAATAAAGGATATAATCCTTAGGAACAATAAACCAAGCTGAAGCATCAGTACGAACAGGAGTTGTACCTGCAACGATAGGAGAACCCGAAAGAATAGAATCGGCTCCCACCATATCCTTGATGCGAACTGGGATTACATATGTATTCTTTGCACAATCTGGGTCAGCAAAAAAAGCATCCTCCAACTTAACCTGAAGACGTCCCTGCAATTTCCCATTATACGCAACCGTCTTGGTAGGAATTGTATAATAATTGCTAGGCATTGGCTTTACAGGAGTGACTCCATCCTCAAAATACAGATTGTCACACAATGAATTATCAACATCTACATTCAATGTGATGTTTTTTCCATTATATGCTCCACCCATTGTAGATACGATATACAATACATGATTGTTATCATCCGTATTATCGCGATTCTCATCATTGCCTAAAACTACAGAACGTTCGATATACTGATAAGGATAATATACAGTAGTACCGCCCTCATAATCAGGAAATTCTTGGTTGCCATTCTCACAAGAGTTAAAGCCTAAAGCCAAGATTCCCAATGCAGCCATGGACAAATATTTGCTTATCTTCATTGTTTTCATCATTTTAAATATTAGTCGTTATTTTTTACTTCCCAGCCCTTATTCTGCTGCAAGTTGCTCCACTTCAATATTTCGCTCTGTGGTATAGGACCGTAATACATGTAATCTTTATAGCTGCGATCCTCAACCTTCATTTCTTTGTATGATGGAACACCAGCCTCTGAAGTGATTTCTACACCACGCGCAGCCTCATTTAGAGGAGCTTTCCAACGGCGAAGGTCATTAAAGCGCTTATTTTCAAAACAAAGTTCCAAACGACGCTCGTTGCGAATCAACTCACGCATTTTCTCTTTGCTACCAGCGCACTCATCCAAGTATGGATCCTCGCCAAACTCGCCAACCCCGGCACGCTCACGGATTGCCTTGATTACATCGTAAGCTGAGTAGTTGTGAGTTCCCTTACCCTTTGGTCCCCAAGCCTCGTTGGCAGCCTCAGCGTAATCGAGGAATATCTCAGTATAGCGAATATACACAGGATAATGATACTGAGCATTCTTTGCATTAGGGTCAGGATTACAATCCTCACGCAACAGCTTTTTCATGTAATAGCCTGTACGAGTAGAATTGGAAATCTTATTCAAACCATCATTGTTATTAGCCGTCGTAATGTCTGTATGAATGGTCTTTCCCTTATAAGTACTACCATCATGAATGATATAAATGTCAAGACGAGGATCTCGATTGCTGTAAGGATTCGACTTATCATACTCTGAACGATCATCGGTGATAGGATAACCATTTACAGCAGGGAATGCATCGACCAGATTCTGAGTTGGGTTGATTCTACCCTTACCATAAAGAGACGGAGGGAAATTATCAGACTCTTGGTTCAGACCAAGATCCCAGTCATCAGCACCATTGGTACGACTGCCACGCCAAAGAATTTCAGCAGGACAAGCACCTGAGCCAAGCGCATCGATTTCCCTGGTTTGCATAAACCAATTATTACCTGTAGCAGACAATCCATTCACACCATTGATACGGTCAAGAACGGTAGCTGCATCGTCAGCAGCCTTAGCATAATCCACGTTTGTACCTTCAGAGAAAGCAGGACTAGCTGCAAGCAAAGATACCTGTGAGCGAATAGCCTCAGCGATACGACCGCTGATACGACCACGCATAATGGAACCAAACACACGGTTGTAGTCTCCTGCGGTCTTTACTCCGATTTCCTTATACTTGGCAGGAACATCGTTATCATTAGTCAAATCATTGTAATCAAGAGGGAGAAGCTTGGCAGCCTCGTCCAAATCGCTATAGATTTGATCCAAGCACTCTTGGAATGTATTACGTGGCTTGTTGAAATCATCAGTAGAAGTCTCTGGTTCTGTCAAATTAGGAACGCCAAGCAGTTTGCCATCGGCTGTCCATCCACCATGATTCATCAAAAGATAATACAAGTTGAGAGCTCTCAAAGCATAAGCTTCACCTTTACGGCTATCACAATACATCTTACGGGCATTCTCGTCCTTTGCCCAGTTTACCTTATCTACCTCCTGAAGGAAGATATTGAGATATTGGATACTAGCACGACCATTTGTCCATTTAGACATAGGATCGCTATTAGCAGTCCAAGAACCTGTAGCCATCTTGAGAAAGCTATTTGTCAAGTCATTGCTTACAGCGTCATCTGTAGCAATATCAGTAACACTCTTGGTATTGTAAGGAAGCATCGCATAACCATATCCCAATAGTCCCTGAGCGTATGTTGGCTCATTGTAAATCTCATCCAAGCCACGGTTGTTTTCCTCTGCAGGCTCGAAGAGATCTGAGCAAGAAACCAAGGTAAGCGACATTGCTGCTAATATAAATATATTTTTTACTTTCATTTCTTTCTACATTTAAAAATGATTAGAATGTTGCCTTTACACCTATATTATAATAGCGTGTCTGAGGCGCAGACCCAACGTTCATCTCTAAGACTTCGCGCTCTCCTGAAATGGTAAGCAAGTTAGCTCCGCTTACGTATGCCGACAACCCCTTAAGCCATGTCTTTTGGAACAAAGTACTAGGCAAGTCGTAAGTTATCTGGACCTTAGCCAAGCGGAAAGCATCCGTCTTGTACATCCAGAAGTCTGATGTCTGGAAGTTGTTGTTACCATCAAGAGATGTCAAACGAGGATAGGTTGCAGTCTCTTTGGTTTCCTCTGTCCATCGGTTACGAACTACAGCAGAATATTTGCTATCGCCCTTTACCCACCAATAAGAATTATTCTTGACTCCCCAAGCACCGAAGTTACCGGTACCAAGAGCGAAGAAGGTAAAGTTCTTCCACTTAGCTGTAAGATTGACACCAAGCGTGAATGGTGCTCCATACCAACCACCCTTACCCAAGAAGACTTGGTCGTATTGGTCAATTTTATTATCACCATTTACATCCACATACTTGATGTCACCAGGTTTAACTGTTCCACCAAAATAGCTTTGGTCTGGAGAAGTTTTGATTTCCTCCTCGCTTTGGAAGAGACCTGCGCTCTTGTAACCCCAAATGCCATCAAGTGCCTTTCCTTGTCTGTTCTGATACTGCTCTACGTTGTTCTCATCTCGTTTGGTAGCCTTGGTTGTATAGTAAGTACCTGTCACACCAAGTGAGAGATCCACATCACCTACCTTCTTATTGAAGTTGGCTGCGAAATCAAATCCTACTCTACGATTATTGTTGTAATTCAGTACAGGCATAAACGAAGCCGCTGGATAACCAGTATTCAAATGAGATGGATAGAATGTTGGCGAAGAGATGAGATAACCCTCCATCGAATTGATGAAGAAACTTGCATCCAATGTCACCAATTTCTGCCACAGGGATGTCTTGAAATTCAGAGACAACTCTTTGCGCTTGATAAAATCAAGGTCTTTGTTCTCACCTCTTTTTGAATAGGTGTATTTATCGCTAGATCCATCATACCATCCATAGCCGTAATCAGAAGTCCAAATACTCTGATAGAGATAGTAGCGATTGTCACCATTTGCTATATCAATATCCTCATTGATAATACTACCTGATACACTAATCATCATGTCATCTACCACCTTGGAATTCTTCAAGAAAGACTCATTCTTGAGTCTCCAACCCAAAGAAAGTGATGGTGAGAGAGCCTCACGATGACCTGGAGCCAACTGGGCAGAGTGAATGGCAGCTAATCCAAAATCTGCGTAATACTTCTGGGCATAATTGTAAGAAGCATCGAATGCAAGATTGGCACTAGAGTTCTTATGATACTGTCCAGACTTCGACTGCTGGAAGCCAGAAGCTATCAACATTGCCGACAGATTGTGAACCTTGTTGAAAGTATTGTTGTAGTTGAACTGACCAGAGAAAAACATGGTCTGGTTATCTGTACTTCCGCTGATGTTCTGGTTGCCAGACTTTTTATCCTCACCTTCCTTCTTCAATGCGACAATCATATCCTTGCCATCAACGTTAGCCCATGTTGGGATATAAACAGCATAGCTATTATCGAAAGAAGTATTATAAGAGGTGGCATAGTCAACTGCGAAATGAGTCTCGAAAGACAAGCCCTTCAACACCTTGTGCAAGTTGATATTGACACCCGTATCAAACTGGAATTGACGACTAGTAAATTTACTACTTCCTGCAGAATAGATATCAGCAAAAACATTGGAGGAGTTTGCCTGAGTACCAGCAAGGAAGTATTTGCCATCAACCAACTTCGCAACGCTCATCAAGTCCCAAGCAGCCTTAGCATTAGGGGCTATCATATCTATGGAGATAAGAGGAGCTGCATTCTGTGGAAAATTAGGACGCCAAGTAGAAGCAGCTTCCCAGTAATTACCCTTTGCAGAATGAGAATCATAGAAGGTTGCACTGGAGTTGACCCAAGCCTTAATATCATCAGTAATGTCTATATCCACATTACCACGAACGCTGAAGCGCTGGGTATTATTATTCTTAGCCTCACCAAACTTGAAATAATCGCCCTGGCGATAATAGTTGATATTGCTATAGAAATGAGCTCGCTTACCACCACCGCTGATTTCTGCAGTAGCCTCATAACGGCTGTTCATCTTTCTGAGATAATCAGAAGAATAGAAATCGAGATTAGGATAACGATAAGGGTTCAAACCTGCTCCATGATTATAGATGTCCTCAGCAGAATAAAGCTCAGACAGACCATCATTACGACGAGCCTCGTTATAGAGAGTCATATACTCTGCACTGCTAAGATACTCAGGATAAGACTTTGCTACATTCAAACCTGCATTAGCCTGCACCTCGACCTTCAAGCCGTCATTATGACCACGCTTGGTGGTTATGACTACAGCACCCTTGGCAGCCTTGCTACCATAGAGCACCACAGCCTGCGCACCCTTGAGGAAAGAAATCTGTGCAATCTCACTTGGTTGAACGTTATTAGCTTCACGAGGCACACCATCTACCAAGACGAGATAACCAGCGTTGTCGGCATCCATACCCCAGAGAGAATTGCCATTCCAACCACCTACATAACCTTGCATATTGTCGAGGCTATAAGTATGGTAATTCTTCTTCATCAAGTTCTCTACATCGACTACAGACACACCGCCCAAGATGTCATCCTTGGCTACCTTTCGGTAAGCCACCTGAACCATCTCCTTGTCGGCACTGGCTGTATCGGATTCGCTTGTCTGTGCAGTCTTGGCATTGGCACCAAGAGGAGCCAAAGCCACAAGACTTGCTACAAAAAGCTTATAATTATATGATTTGAATCTTGAATTCATACTATCATTATTCATTTAGTATTACTAATTTATAATTTTAAACCTTACCAGCCAGGATTTTGATTAAACTCTGGATAGAGCTGAGTCTCCTTGATTGGCAATGGGAACCAATAGTGCTTGGTATTGAAATTACGAGTCAATATCAACTCTCTGCGATAATTGGCAACCTCAGCGTCCTTAGGATCATGATTCTTATAGAAGTCTGCACTTTCCACACGGTCAAACTCCTGTGAGAATTTTTGATTATATGGTGCCTCTGTCAGAAGCAACCAACGCTGCAAGTCACAAAAACGGAATCCTTCGAAAGAAAGTTCTACCTCACGCTCACGACGGACCTCGTCCATGAACTTATGGTTGTCTGCAACAAATTCTGGAGCAACATGACCAGCACCACAACGGTCGCGAAGTGTATTAATTGCATCTTCTGCGGTCTTACCAAAGTTTGAAGACTTGCCAGTAGCACCACCGAATGCAGCACAAGCCTCTGCATACATCAAGTATATGTCTGCAAGACGCATATATGGCAAATAGCAGTGGAAAGCTGCACCCCAGTCGTAATCTTTATCCACTTCATTACAAGTATGAGGCACCAACTTCTGAATGAAATAACCCGTACGGCTTGCATTTTCTATAGGGCGCATATTACCACCCGTATATAATTGGCAATACTGTAAATCTGCATACTGACCAGGTGATCCGTTCAAATACTTAAAACCATCAAAGACGATATCGTGGTAGAAACGGGGATCACGATTTTTGAAAGGATGCTTAGGGTCGAAACCAGACTTTGGATTGAGTACATACTGACCATTCTCAACCAAATAGATTGGTTCTCCGTTAGCCATTCCATAAGCCTCTACAAGGTTGGCCGTAGGTTGGTGAATGACATTATCATGAGCAACTACTTTCTGTACCTTAGGGCCAAAGACCTTAGAGGTGTTCCAGTTAGAGCCATTAAAATCAGGAGATGGACCACGGAAGATAGCTTCAACCGTTCCAGGCATTTTCCAGTTCTGCTTCTTGGTATAGAATATATCAGAAAAACAGCTATTGGCATCATCAGATTTCTCATGATTGTAGATGTCTTTGTACTTAAACTCTGCCAATGCATATTGTGTCTGACCAGCTTCTACAAGAGAGAGCAGTTCACCAAAAGCCTCAGCTGCCTTCTTAGCATATTCCTGATCATAATCATAAGTCTTGCCATTCTTGCTGGCACCAGTCTGCGCACCATTCTTCATCAAAGGACTAGCAGCCCAAAGATAGGTTTTACCAAGATAACCAAGAGCCATGATTTTATTGATGCGAAGATCATTCTTACCTTGTGTGGCAGCACCTGCAGAAGTCTTATCCCAATTAATAGGCAACAAATCGGCAGCCTTGCGGAAATCTGCTGCCGCTTTATCAGCGCATTCCTGATAAGAAAGGCGTGGCAAATTCAGCTCGGCATTGGCATCGAGATAAGTATCCACATAAGGCATACCACCAAAATACTGCATCATTTCCTCATGCCACCATGCACGGAAGAAATAGAGCTGACCCTCTATCAGTTTTTTCTCTTCAGCACTTCCAGTCACAAACTTGTCGATATTCTGTAAACCGAGATTACATTTTCTGATGCAATACCACGCATGGTTCCAAATACCGTGGTCGAACTTATTAGTGGAAGTAGAAGCACCATCACGCTTTAACCAGTTACCAGTAGATTCCCATGCACGGAAGTTACCTAAATCAACCTGATGGGTCATTCTATTATCAGCCTCAGGATTGAAGATTTCATCATCACCCCAGTTCCATGAAGGACAATAGTTACATTTCTCTTTATCAGGGATACAGTTGTATATTTCCTCAACGAAACCTTGGAAATTACGGAAATTGGCAAAGGCATCGTCTGCAGAAACTGTTGAGTCTGGCTCCTTGTCCAAGTAGTCTTGACAAGAACTCAGCGAAGTACCGAGAGCCAGCGAGACGCATCCCGTCAACAATAATGTCTTTATCTTATTTTTCATCTGAATATTTTTTTTAATAATTACAATGAGAATTTAACACCTAAGTTGAAGCGGCGAACCGTAGGGTATGCTCCCAACCAGCCACCACCACCGAGGTTTGCCTCACGGTCATCAGGCATACGAGTCCAGAGCCAGAGGTTATTACCATTCAAGTAAATCTTGAGGTAGTTTACGCCTAATGCCTTAATCCAACCCTTGGTCCAGGTATAAGCAATCTCGACATTCTTCAAACGAATGTAAGAGCCATCATACATATATTGTGTACCATCGGAGTAACTTGAAGCAGTGGCACCCCAACGAGGGAGGATACATTCTGGATTGCTTTGATTCTTATTCCACCAAGTACCAATATCATAAACATTATCAAGCTTATTACCAAAACTTCCCAATCCTACGTCACGGGTCACATTAGTTACTCCATAGAACTGAGCGAAAGCAGAGAACCCCTTCCATTCGAAACCAATAGTAGCATTATAGGTGTTCTGCGGACTACTGCTATAACCTACAGGAGCCAAGTCCTTGCTATCAACAACACCATCACCATTGAAATCAACAATGTAATAGTCACCAACCAAACGATGATTGTCATTGGAGTCGTGCGCCGGAGAACCTATCAAATCATCAATATTATTGATAAAGCCCTTATCTATATAAGAGTGATACTGATTCATGGCAAATCCTGCCTCCTTTTGATAATTTGGAGTAAGGATGGCATCATCCTTCAAAATTACCTTATTCTTGGCATGGGTCATATTGAAATTACCCCAGAGTCGCAAGCCATTAGCAAACACCTTATTAAGTTTCAATTCCCACTCGTAACCACTAGTACGAACCTTACCTTTATTAATAGTAGGTGCTGTCGTTCCGAAATAAGAAGGAACGGAACGGTTGGAGCCGAAAATCAAGATGTCATTACGACGATCACAGAAGAAATCCAAAGAACCAGTAATCAAGCCTCCCAAGAAACCATAATCAATACCGAAGTTGGTTTTCTTAACTGTTTCCCATTTCACATTATCATTTCCAAGAGTGTTCTGTCGATACCATGTATAGATGCTCTCTGTATGGTCGAGATCCATCGTAGTCTTGCCGCCATACGCCCATTGACTCATATACAACCAGCGACGACTAGAATCAAATGGGTCACCTATGTTGTCATCACCAATCTCACCATAGGAAGCACGGAACTTCAACATATCGATGATGTGATTGTCACGCAGAGATTTCATGAAGTTTTCCTCAGTGATGGTCCAACCGATAGCTCCAGAATTGAAGAAGGCGAAGCGATTGTCCTTGCTAAACTTTTCTGATCCGTTGTAAGCACCGTTATACTCGATGTTGTAACGACCAGCATAGCTATAAGTAGCACGGAACGCCCAGTCCTCACGGTATGTAGGCATCACACTACCACGTGCATTCTCCTGACGAGAGAACAAGCCCATGGCTGTAACATCATGCTGTCCGAACTTGCGAGCCCAGTTGAGCTGCAACTGATAGTAAAGATTGCGAACAGTCTGGTTGTTATCTACAGAACCACCTTCCGTTGACCAGTTCACACCTTGCTGCCAATCAAACTTATTATTTCCTTCAAGTTCTTTACCATAAGTAACCTGACCTGTTTCAGGATCGATATACTTAGTCTGGGCTGTATTATTCAAGTCATTGATACCTCGTCCTGTCTCAACAAAAACATTATCCCAAGAGATAGTACCACGGAAATTTAAGCCTTTGGTTATGAAATCCAATTTCTGCTCAAGGGTAAAGTCTGTATTGATACGAGTGGTTGTAGCCTGTGCTGTACCACCGATTGCAAGATTCTGTGCAGAGTTACTTACATTGGAAGCAGCTGGATAGAATCCCCATGTGCCGTCAGAATATTGTGGCAAGAACACATCTGGGGCGATGTTATAAGCACCAGCCCACTGCTGACCAATCTGCCACTCACTATTGCTCATGTTACTCCAAGGAGCTTTTCTTACGCCATTGCTACCAGCCACATTTACCTTCAAAGTAGTGCTACTTGTGATGGCAAAGTCCAAGTTACTACGAACATTGATACGATTGTATCCATAGCCAGAGTTGTAGTTACGACCATTGTCATACTCACGGAAGAGGTCACCCTCATGCACGAAATCAGCAGAAGCGAAGTACTTAACGAATTTTGTACCACCACTCACGTTCACGTTCGCATTATAGGACATAGCAGACTTTTTGAAAAGTGCATCCTGCCAATCCACATTGGCATAACGTTCACGCTGCTCCTGCGTAGTCTGGTTTCGATAGTTGTCTATAAAAGACTGAGGACGAAGATATGAAACACCTTCAGGATAAATGCCCAGTTCACGTTCTACCACTTGGTTGCGAAGCATCAACGCATCATAAGAGTCGTACTTATTAGGCAACTTAGAAGGAGCTTTCAACGTAGCATTGAAACCAATGTCAATCTTAGCCTTGCCTTCCTGACCACGCTTGGTGGTAACCAAGATGACACCATTGGCTCCCTTCACACCATAGACTGCAGTAGCAGAAGCATCCTTCAGTACAGAGATGCTCTCCACAGAAGAGATGTCCACGCTGCTCAGAGGACGTTCGATACCATCAACGAGAACGAGAGGGTCGGAATTGTTCCATGAACTAGAACCACGGATGATAATCTGAGGTTCCTCCTCACCAGGCATACCATTGCCTTGGATTGTAACAACTCCTGGGAGGTTACCTGTCAAGGCTGAACCAACGTCGCTGACACCAGCTGCACGCTCCAAAACCTCACCAGTAGTCTGGGTGATGGAACCTACGACAGAAGCCTTCTTCTGCTGACCATAACCAACGACTACAACTTCGCCGATGGCGTTGTCGTCTTCAAGAGTAAGTTTGAACTCTCTCTTCTTACCAATTTTTACTTCCTTGGTCTTCATACCTACGTATGTAAATACGAGGATAGAATTCTCTGAAGGAACACTGATACTGAAATTACCATCAAAGTCGGTGACCGCACCGACGCTGGCATTACCTTTCACTTTTACAGTGGCACCTATCAGAGGCTCACCTGTACCGTCAACAAGATTACCCTTGACCTGGATATTCTGTGCCTGAGCATTCAGGCTGCAGAAAGCTCCCACCAAGCATAAGGCTGCTGTCCGTTTCATTGTTAACACTTGTTCAATCATGTTCTATTCATTTTTGATTTATGCTTTAAAAATTTAGGCGTGCACAAAAACTGTTTATTCACGGCGGCAAAGGTATGGATTTCTTTCGAAACATACTTTGCGTAGTGTAACAGAAAGTTTATCATTTTAGAAAAACCTTGCGAGAACGTATTTTTTCCATTACTTAACAGTTGTTTTATTATATAAACACCTGCAGTTGGCTTTTCAACTTCTTTTCCTTCTATATTATAATATAAGGTGGAAACCACGTCTGCCTGGGTTTCTAATTGTTTAATTCCTGTTGTATTTTGTTTCAAATACCACTCTTTATACCAGTTCATACAGGCATAGCCGCAACATTCTTCGAACAATCCGTGTTTCTTGGCATTCTGGAAACCCGGCTGCACAATTCCGCTCTTCAAGTACTCATCAATATCGTAATATTCCTGTGGATGGGTAATCGTCATTCCGATATTGCCAAAGTGGTCGTGAACTGCCTTCCATGCCAATCCCCATTTCGAGGTAGATGCTGTTGCCCAGCTTCCCAGGTTAGGTTGTATCCACTGTCCCCACTCATTATAGTGACCTTCGCTCGCCTTGTCCGGATCTTCCGGACTCCAGTCTATCTCCGTTACCATGATAGGCTTCGTCTCTACCATCGGTACCTGACTTTTGAAGTTGCGGATGAAAGTATCGTGATCGTAATTCTTATCGGTCATATTTCCATACCATCCGGAATAAACATGTACTGCATAAGAGAAGTTGTCCTCGCTATCGGTGATAGGATACTTGACGTAATCCTGGTACTGACTCTGATAACCTGCGCCCGGAACCCAGATGATTCCCTTGAAGCCCTGCTCGCGAATCACATCCACCACCGGCTGGAAGTAATCATGCAAAGCCTTTTCTGAATCCGTTCCGTCTGATAGATGTACTCTCACAGGCTCATTGGCCAGTTCGATGGAGATTACTCCTTCATTCTGCTTGATGTATTCATCGGCTGCAAATGCTTTCCAGATAGCCTTCAGATAGCGGTTATACTTGTCGCCAACACTGATATCACCAGGACAGACACCCGGTGGACGTACGATGACGTAGAGTCCGTGGGCGATGGCATCCTTAATTAATGGGATATAGAGTTTCTGCAGATAGAGTCGGTAGCGCGCCATGTTGAATGCTGAGATGTCAGCCTCATTCTCTGCCTTCTTCGATGGATCGTTGGTCCAACATGGATCCATGTGCAATCGGAACACGGTACAGTAAGCACCCTGCTTCTTGTCGGTAATAGCCGAGAACTGCTTAGAGAAATATTCCAAGCAAGGCTGAATGTCGGCTTCAGAATAATCAGCCTTCCACTGTTGCCATCTCCACCCATTGAAGTAGCGGTTCGGTGTATCCATCACACCATGCAAGACAACAGTCTTACCATTGGCATCCACCAGATTCTTACCCTGCACACGGAGTGCCGGCAGATTATCTGCAGCCAGCCCCGCCATTGACAGCATAACCATAGCGAGTGATATTAACAATTTCTTTCTGTTCATTGTTACAATTATTTTTAGATTTATCATTTATTGTCAGTCACCTTATTATATTATGAAGAATTGCCAGGTTCTAGTTTACAGAAAAGGATGCTGGTCTTTTAAAATAGAATGGCGCGTAATCACTACGCACCAATCCCGAAAACCAATTAATCATGATTCTATATAAAAACCATAATATCAAAATCTCTTAGAAATTCTAAACCTATTCTACAAACTATTATGTATAAACCTAACTAACCTAAATATACTAAATATATACAACTTAAAAACCGATGCAAAGATACTTCTAATCTATCACATATACTTTATAATAAGTAACCAATAGTTTTTCTCTCGTACCACATGTAACATTATCTTTACCCTACGTAACATTTTAACATCTTTTTCAATATATTCTCGTAAAAAACATACCTTACCATGCATTATTCTCCCATTAATTTTGTATTTTTGCAAACGAATATAAAAAAGCCAAAAAAAGACAATGAAACCAAGAATCATGATGATTTCCATGAAATCAAATCTCAGAACAATGAGATACATCGGTCTTTTACTGATGTTTATCTTCTGTCTCACTGCGCAGAACATGATGGCGCAGCGAGGAAAACTTTTCAATTCAGACAACCAGCTTTCGAGCAACCTTGCCACTCAGGTGTTCCAGGATTCAAATGGTTTCATTTGGATTGCCACCCGTAACGGCTTGAATATCTATGATGGCTATAACTTTATGGTCATCAGAAAAACCTACAACAACAGTAACGGGCTCAACAGCAACTATATCAACTGTATAACACAGGACGAAAAGGGGCGTATTGTGCTGGGAACAAACAAGTCGCTACTTATACTTAATGGTAAAAGGTTCTGCAACGTACCTATGCTCGATTCAAGAAATAAGCCTATAAACACTTACGTTACCCAGGTAAGCCGTTTGCACAATGGCGATATTGCTGTCGTTACCTCCGGTTACGGCATCATGACCAAGAAAACAGATGCAAACGCCTGTTACACCATGAAAGGAGAAGTGGAGAACTTGAAATACATACATAAAATTCTGGAAGACAAACAAGAAAGGCTCTGGATTATCCTGGAAAACGGAAAGCTGTTACGGAAAGAAAAGAACGGCAAGCTTGTTTCACGCATCATGGGAACAGAGCAACTTAACACACAAGATATCAGGCAAGACGACAAGGGCAACATTTATCTTGCTACCAAGAATGAAGGTGTTTACCTTCTCAAGGCTGGTTCAACCGCCTTCACCAAGATAGCCGGCATTGGCAATCTTCCTATTGACAACATCTATATCAGCCGCGACCAGCGCTTGTTTATCGGTTGCGATGGTATGGGTATCTTCGTGTATAATCCTGTAACAGGATTCTTGCAAAATAATCCTCTGTTCTGCCATGAAGTAAATCTTGCCAAGAGCAAGATTACCAGCATTATAGAAGATTCTACGGGAAACATCTGGGTGAGTATGCTCCAGAAGGGCGTATTCATGCAGTCGCAGGCTCAATGCGATTTCAACTATATGGGCTACCGTTTGGACAGCCGCAACGTGATAGGCGAAAACAGCATCACAAGTCTGTGTGCCAACCAGGGCGATCAAGTCTGGGTGGGCACCGACAAGGATGGTCTTTACCTCTTTGACATAAAAACCGGTAGCATCAACAGCCATCTATTAAGCAACACCACGGTACTGGCACTCTGCAAAGACAAGAAAGGCAGAACATGGGTAGGAACCTATACTGACGGCATCGGATTTATAGATGCGGGGGGGTCTTTCCATCCATTCAGCCTAGGCATAGGCAACCAGGCGGGCATCTTTGATATCCAGGAAGACCCACAGGGAAATGTCTGGTTTGCTACCATGGGCAAAGGACTTTTCCGCCTTTCTCCTGATGGAAGGATCAAGCAATGGAAAGCACAAGATGGTGCCGACAACAACCTGAAAAAGAATAGTATCCCTAATGATTACCTCGTGAAACTCAGCATCTCAAAAGATGGTAAGCGGGTTTTCGTAGCCACTTCTGTAGGTCTGGCTTGCTATGACCAGCAAAAAAACAGCTGGACTTCCACTTTCGGTGGCGTCAACTGTCTGAGCAAGGGCAGTTTCTCTCATTGCGTTTATTCTGACAGCAAGAACCGCGTATGGTTTGGCACTGAAGACGGCGCAATCTGCTATGATCCGAAGAAGGGATATGCGCATCCGAAGATTTATAACACTGAACTTGGACTTTCTGACAACAGCGTAACCAGCATCATAGAAGATTACAAGGGCAGAATCTGGATAGGAACTACCTGTGGTTTAAACCAGATAGATACAGAAAAAGGTACCATCAACAAGTACTACTCAGACAATGGCTTGCAGAGCAATGAGTTCAGCGATGCAGCAGCCTGCACGCTCTGGGGAGGAAAGATGCTGGTGATGGGCGGAACCGGCGGTATCAACTGGTTTGATACGGACAAGGTGAAACAGCATCCTTGGCAGGCAAAAGTTACCATATCAGGACTTTTTTTGGGCAACAAACCTATATACCAGGATATGGAATCGGGCATCTATACTATCACCGACAAAAGTGCCTACAACAGCGACAAGTTCTCCTTATCTCATGAAGACAACACCTTCACCATCCACCTGTCTACTCTTACATATAATAATGTAGAGCAGATCAGTTACGCCTACAGCATCAATGGTGAGGATTGGCGAACCATACAGTCTGGCATGAACGAGCTGTCATTCTCACACATGCCAGCAGGTACCTATAAGTTCCGTGTCAAGGCTATCTGCAACGGATACGAAACCCCTGTCAAGGAGTTCTCCATCATCGTTCACCCAGCCTGGTACGCCAGCATCTGGGCAAGAATCTGCTATCTGCTTGCCTTCCTGGGGCTCTGTCTGCTCTATGTCAAGCACCGCAAACGCAAGATGGAAGACCAGCTCATATTGCAGCAGCATATCCATGCGGAAGAGATGGGCGAAGCAAAACTGAAGTTCTTCATGAACATCAGCCACGAAATCCGTACCCCATTGACCCTTATCCTCACTCCGCTGTTCACGCTGATTAAGGAAGACAAAGACGCTCACCGACAGGGCATCTACGATATGATGCGCAAGAACTCGGAACGAATCCTGCACCTGATAAACCAGATGATGGACCTGAGAAAGATTGACAAGGGACAGATGGTGATGCACATGAGCGAAACCGATATGGTTGCCTTTATTGGCGATGAATACAAACTCTTCTGCCAGCAGGCGATAGCCAAGAGCATCCACTTCACCTTTGAGCACGAAGATGAAACTCTCCCGGTATGGATAGACCGCGACAACTTTGACAAGGTATTGATGAATGTCCTGTCAAACGCCTTCAAGTTTACTCCTGCAGGCGGCAGAATCCGTATCACCCTCTCCCACTCGCCTCATCATGTCCGCATCGCCATCAAGGACAGCGGCAAGGGCATTCAGGAGGAAAAGCTCGAAACGATTTTCCAGCGCTTCTATCAGAGTACCACCACTTCCAATGACCGGAATGTAGGTACGGGAATCGGTCTCGACCTGACCCGCTCGCTCGTGGAACTGCACTACGGAACCATTACAGCCGCCAACAACAAGACACTTGATGAAGCCGACTGGAAGGAAGGAAGCCAGTTCCTCATCACGCTGCCTCTGGGCAACGAGCATCTGAAACCGGAAGAAATGATAGATGCACCGGAGCCACAGACTGCTGAAGACATCAAGGAACTGGAAGAAAACATGGAGGAAGGAAACGAAGAGAATGCTGCCGATACAGCCAATGACGCCGAAGAAGATTTCAAGAGCAAGGCAAAGAGCACCATCGCTGTGGTAGAAGACGATGAGGCAATACGTAATTTCCTGAAGACCCAACTACAGGAAACCTACAATATCCTTACCTTCTGCAACGGAAAGGAGGCGCTGCCGGAGATTATCAAGCAGAAGCCAAGCCTCGTTATCTCAGACATCATGATGCCAGAGATGGACGGCAATACGCTCTGTACCAAGATTAAGAACAATGTGAACACCAACCACATTCCGGTGATTCTGCTTACAGCGATGAGCAGAGAGGAAGACCAGCTGACCGGTTTGCAGTCGGGTGCCGATGCCTATGTGGTGAAGCCGTTCAATATGGACATTCTGCGCCGCACCATCATCAACCTGCTCAACGTGCGCCGTACTTTGAAAAACAAGTTTATGGGCAACGAGAGACAGAGCGACAAGCAGATCGCGATAGAAAAAGTCCTTTCGCCAAAAGACCAGCTGATGGAACAGGTGATGAAGGTAATCAATGATAACATGGATAATGAGGACCTGAGTGTGGATATGATTGCCCGCGAAGTAGGACTGAGCCGTGTGCATCTGCACCGCCGAATGAAGGAACTGACCAACCAGACACCACATGCCTTCATCCGAAATACCCGTCTGCAATATGCCGAAAAGTTGCTGAGTCACTCTAATAAGACGATAACAGACATCATGTATGCCTGTGGTTTCTCCAACCCAGCCAGCTTCAGCACCATGTTCAAGAACTTTTATGGCTCTTCGCCTCGCGATTATATGCAGGCACACCGGAAAATCTAGCCTTTTCACTGCAGAAAAGGCCAGATGTTTCCCAAAATAAAGTATTTGTTACAAATAGAGATGTTTATGATACGCCTCGCAAAGTGTTGGTAACATTCTGTGGGGGTATATTTAAAAGGAAAGCGGTAACTTTGCAGCAGAATTCTGAATACATGTTTCAGCCATGAGTTCAGATACTCATTCTGTAATTTTAAACCCAATAATAAAATGAAGAAAATTGCAATCTTATCGCTTTCCCTGACGCTTGCAGCCGCTGCACAGGCGCAGACAGCAGAGTTTGACTATTTCAAGTATGCGGGCAATGACGCTCGCTTCAATGTTGAAATCGACAAGACTCACCAGTATTACAACCCGGTACTGGCTGGTTTCTATCCAGACCCATCACTCTGTCGCGTAGGCGACACCTACTATCTGGTAAACTCTTCGTTTACCTTCTTCCCAGGTGTACCTCTCTCAACCAGTAAAGACCTGGTTAACTGGCAGCCAGCCGGTCATGTGCTCACCCGCCAATCACAGGTTCCATTGAAGGGCCAGCACGTATCAGGCGGTATCTTCGCACCAGCTATCAGCTATAACAAGAAGAACAAGACTTTCTATATGATTACCACCAATGTGGGAGCCGGCAACTTCTTTGTAAAATCAAAAGATCCTTCCAAAGGCTGGAGCGAGCCTATCTATCTGAAGAAGATTGACGGCATCGACCCTAGCTTCTTCTTCGATGACAACGGCAAGGGCTACATCGTTCACAACGGTCCGGTAGTTGGCGGTGCCGATTACGAAGGTCAACGCTCTATCCGCTGCTTCGAATTCGACGTGAAGGGCGACAGTATCAAGGGTGACTTCAAGGAGATTCTGCGTGGCGGAACCCATGTAGAGGCGCGTCCTATCTGGATTGAGGGTCCTCACCTCTTCAAGAAGGGCAAGTTCTATTATCTGATGTGCGCCGAAGGTGGTACAGGCGGATGGCACAGCGAGGTTATCCTGCGTGCCAAGAATCCGATGGGACCATGGGAGGAATGCCCTAACAACCCTATTCTTACCCAGCGTACCGGTCTCGACCCTAACCGCAAGGACCCAGTATCAAGTGCTGGTCATGCCGACATCGTAGAAGATGGCAAGGGTAACTGGTGGGCTGTATTCCTGGCTTGCCGTCCTTATGAAGAGGATATGTACAACACAGGTCGCGATACTTATCTCCTGCCGGTAACCTGGAAGAATGGATGGCCAGAGATTCTTGCCAAGAATACTCCTATCTCTAGCGTTGGAGAGAAGGCTGGCTTGAAACCTGCAGAAAAGAATGAGTTCTCAGGCAACTTCTCTTATGTGGATAACTTCGATGTAGATAACAATAAGGTAGGTCTGAAAGAGTTGAATCCACGCTGGATGTTCCTCCGTGACTTCGTTGACTGTTACAAGGTAGAAAACGGCAAACTGAAGTTCAATCTCCTGCCAGGCAATATCTACAAGCGTGAGCCGATGTCTGCCATCTGGGCACGCCAGCAGCACGGAACATTCACAGCAGAGACTGAAATCAACTTTACTCCTCGCAACGACAAGGATATCGCAGGCTTGGCACTTCTCCAGAAGGAAGACCACAACTTCGTATTGGGTAAGACCATGAAGAATGGCAAGCTGATGATTACCCTGACCCGTGCCGAGAAGAACAACGTTACTATCGCCTCTGCTCCTATCAAGGGAGGTAAGCTGAAGCTGAAGGTAGAAGGTCATGACAGATATTATGATTTCTATTATGCCGAAGAAGGCGGCAACTGGCAGCTTCTTGCCAAGGGTGTAGATGCATCTAACCTGAGCACCCAGAAGAGCGGCGGCTTCCTCGGTGCCTGCATCGGTCTCTATGCTTCTTCCAACAAGGAATAAGGATTTGAGAAAAGATTAACGTTTTAGGAATAGATAATTAAAGAAAAGGTTGATACCTCGCGTTTTGCCTGGTATCAACCTTCTTCTTTTATTTATTCTTCACAATATCCAATGTCATTTTTCCTACCCAGATGGCGCTCTTGCCGTTCTGGTCGACTGGCACCGGTTTGCCATCGAGATTATTCAGATATTCCAACTGCTTGAAGTAGGTATGGCTATGACCGCCCAGTATCAGGTCGATGTCACGGGTGGCTGGGGCTACCTCGGAATCGTCGATGCCATCAATCTTCCAGCCCAGGTGGGAGATACAGATGATGACATCACACTTCTCTTTCTTCTTCAATATCTCTGTCATTTCCTTTGCCTTGGCGATAGGATCGAGATACTTGATGCAGCCATAGTTGGCTTCGATTACCAAGCCGGCAAGTTCCGGACACAAGCCGAAAACGCCAATCTTCAGTCCCTTGCGCTTGATAATGGTATAAGGCTTTACGACATTTGCCAGTTCGGTACCGGTGAAATCATAGTTGGAGCAGACGATAGGAAATTTCGCCATCTTGAAGATGCGCACCATGTTGTCTATTCCGAAATCGAACTCATGGTTGCCGATAGTAGCAGCATCATATTTCATCTCGTTCATCAGTCCTACTTCCACATCTCCCTTGAAGAGAGAGTAATAAGGTGAACCCTGTGAGAAATCGCCACTGTCAAAGAGCAGCAAGTCGGGATTCGCCTTACGCTCCTGACTGATCATCGCCACCCTACGCAGGAAACCGCCACGATTGGCTGTTGCCGTATCTGCGAGATTCGGATTGATGGGCATTACGCATGAATGCGTATCGTTGGTATGGAGCACTACGAGCTGCTTTACCACCTTTGCCTCTTTCTTAGCTTTAGCCTGAACGGCTGCTGGCTGCATCATGAAGGCTGCCAGAGCCAGACCTATATATAATAATGTATGTTTCATCAGAATTATCAACTATAAACTATTAACTATTCTACCACGCAGCGGCCTTCAATCTTAGATTCCACCACCTTGCCCTGTGCCTGCATCTCACGGAAATAATTCATGATGATGTAGCGCACATTGTTCTCTTTCTGCTTAGGAGCAAAGACATCGGTTCCGCTCTTGAAGGCTACGAGCTGGTCATTACCTTCGGCAAGATAATCGAGGGTTGCTACGCGATAACTCTTCTCTGGATCAACAGGTTCACCGTTCAGGGTAACGCTCTTCAGCTTGCCATCCTTGGTGATAACCATTCTTACGGCATGGCTCAAGCCTTCGCCTCCACGATGAGCTATCTGCTGGAAAAGTTCCAGAACCTTATCGCCCTTCAGGGTCAGAAAACAGATCTTGTTCTCGAAAGGAGCCATATCGTTCACATCGCCTACAGTAACCTTGCCCTTGGCAAGATTAGAACGGATTCCGCCCATATTGTAAACAGCGAAAACAGGCTGTTCTTCAAACTGTTTGCCACCCCATACCAGGATGTCACAGAGCAAGTTACTAAGTTCGCTCTCCGGACGATGACGGGTCATATCATGAGCAATGTTACCCACAACAGGCCCCATGATACTGTCCACCTTACTCTTATAAGGAGCGATAAAACTGGCAGCCTCAGCATCAGGCTGTGCATCCCATTTCTGATCAACCAATATTCGGGTTCTCTCCACCTTCGCCACCTTGTATTTCTGGGCGAAAGCCGGACTTGCCATCAGCAGCATGACTGCCGAAGCAAGGAAAATCTTGATACTATTTTTTTTCTTCATACTTAATACAGTAAATACTTTTAGACCGCAAAGATACAAAATAAATCGGCGAATTCGGCAAAATCGGCAAGAAAATTCCATTGCAGAAGTAAAGAAATCAAAAAAACAAAGGGAAAAAGTGAAGAAAGTGACTGAAAATTTGCGAGATACAAGAAAAAGTAGTAACTTTGCACCCGCTTTTCGGCGTAACCGCTGTTGTCTGGGCA
>ERZ834769.609-NODE-609-length-36531-cov-5.938946_pt1 | contig 36531 bp, 39 predicted proteins | sample MGYA00519690_ERZ834769 | MGnify/ENA primary metagenome ERZ834769 (study PRJEB31850, sample SAMEA3708760) | human gut metagenome | biome: human gut; feature: human-associated habitat; material: faeces | place: China | collected 2014 ... | reverse complement strand
CTATCTCTCTTTTCTTTTTTCTTAATTTTGTCCAATATCTATTGTAGCACTACAATTAATTATATTAAATTGCTAATTGCATTATTGACATTCTGTTGTTTGTGTTGTATAATATCAGTGTTGTAAGCTTGATGAGCTTGCAGCGGTTGTCCTGACCGTGCAAAAATGGGAGTTATTAAAGACGGGAGTCCTACCGTGTAAAATAAATGGGAGCTATCAAAGACGGGGACCCTACCGTATAAAATAAATGGGAGTTTTAAAAGGCGGGAGCCCTACCGAGCAAATAGGATCAAAAGCAGTACAGGTGTGCTGCTTTTTTATGTTGAATTTTACTTGACATTTTGTCGCAAGTAGAGTATAATATAAGTGAAGATAAGCAATGCTTATCATATGGAGGTCTTTGACCTTTGTAAAAAGAGGTAGTCCCTACCGTATAAGTGGGAGTTTTAAAAGCAGTGGACCCTACTGTGAGTGGGAGTTTTAAAAGCAGTGGACCCTACTGTGAGTGGGACCTATAAAAAACTTGGCTGCGGTATTTATATCGCAGCCTTTTTAATGAGAAACGGGTGAGAAGTATGAAAAAGAGGAGATTACATCTGTATACATTAGATGTCAAATATGTTCGTGATTTGGCTAATGCCGATAATAGAGTTATGTCAGTGTCACCTCAACAACATAAAGAAAATAGACCTTTTGTGGGAATAATAATTATTATGAAACAGCATAATTACTGTATTCCAATGACATCGCCTAAGCCTAAGCATAATAAGATGAAAAATGATCTTGATTTTTCTAAAATATTGGATTCAAATAATTGTTTGATTGGAGCGCTTAATTTTAATAATATGATTCCAGTTTCAAATGATGTAATCCAAAAGTTAGACATTCGTCCCAGCAGTAGTGATACTCCGAAAGAAAGAGAATATAAGGAGTTGCTAAATAATCAGCTCGACTGGTGTAATGATAACATTGATAATATAATTAAAAAGGCGAACAAGCTTTATCGCTTAATTACTCAAAGTCCTGAAAAATCAATCAACCTCACACGCCGTTGCTGTGATTTCAAAAAGCTTGAGGCTGTTCTCGAAAGACGTTTGGCTAAAGTGCAGTCAAACGAGTACGAGCCGAAAGAAAAAGCTGTTGCGGCAAGTGCAGAAATTCCAGTTAGACATCCAGCCATTATACGCAGACGCAAAAATACAGGCAGATCCCGTTAGGGGCTGCCTGTTCTCTGTTTATTGAAAAGCTTGATCAGAACTTTGAGCCGTCCGTCGTCATTATAGAAAAGCTGTTCGCCATAAAGTCTTTCAACTGCTTTGTCCAGATTGATATGTGCAAGTAGCAGCTCAGGCGGTAGGTCATTATAGACATTGCCGAGTGGCTGGTCTTTGTAATTCATTCGCAGCTCAAGTATCCTTGCAGCAAGCCGAGCGATATTTTCTTTCTGTTCAGTGGTGATATCTTCAGGAAAAGGGAAGTTTTTGTAGCATAGGATGTTTGAGTATCGGATACGCATATCAAGACGTCCGCAAAACATTCTTACCCAGGCATTGTGCATTGATGATGATAGCAAGCCGAAAACGAAGAGGTCTGTGTTTGGTATTATGTACACGCTGTCATTGACCATTACACGCTCTTTGCAGTAGATAAGCGGTACATATTTTCTTTTTTCGGAGGAATGACGGGGAATGACAATACTGTTCGAGTATCCGCCGTCAGTCACAACATATTGGCGCATTGTTGTCGCCAGCATATTGTGCGCCGTTATAAATCTGCAAGTAAGAAGTCCGCTTTCTGTTCGCTGTTCGGCTTGGTATCTTGTAAGGATCGGCGTTTCTGTTCGCCGTCTTAGGAGCATTGTCGGGCGTCGATCGTCAAGTCCTTCAGGGTAGAGATATATGTCGTCATATTCTGTCAGATAAGCGTTGATATGTGAAACTGTTCTGGCGCTATCATGACCGTCATCGGATACTGTCATAAGTTGCTTGTCAGGCATATCTTTAGCACTGAAAGCTGTTATAACACAGCTCAGGTCTATCTTTGAGTTTGATATATCTGATACCCAGCGAAAGCTTTTGTATGCCCAATTTATGTGCATTTTGTACTTGTCAGTCACAGGCTCCCAGATGAACTGTACCTGCGAGCCTTGACAAACAGAATTGGTAGTTAGGAACGCACATTCTGTTCGTGGATGAGCGGCACAATACTGTGCGGCTTTAATTATCCAGCCTGCAGAGTAGTCTACTGACGCTGAAGCGGAGTCGGCAAAAAGCTGTGTTTGGCTGAAAGACTGTTCTTTGTGGTTAAACATGAATGGTGGATTTCCTACGATATAGTCGGCGGAAATTTTATCCCAGTCAAAATTTAGAGCGTCTATGCAGCGTATATCACCACATTCGGAGAGGTCAACGGGAGATAGGGGCGTTTTAAACTGTTCGGCATAGCGCTTCTCCTCAAGTCTTGCCGTGGCAAACAAAGCTGTTCGGCATATGCAGGCAGCTTCTTCAGAAAGCTCCAAACCATGAAAATTTCTGGTACTCAGAGGTTTGACCGATGATATTCCACTGGAGGCTATAAGACGCATTGCGGATAGCCCAAGATAGGACTCGATAAGAAAATTTCCGCCGCCGCAGGCAGGGTCGAATACAGAGATCTTACCGAGCTGTTCGTAAAGCACAGCGATTTCTTCGGCACTTTTTGTTTCCGAAAATTGGTCAAGGAGCTTGTCTATCAACAGCTTGTCGATAACACGGTGAACGTTACGCAGTGAGGTGTAGTGAGTCCCTGTTGCACGCTGATCAGAACGGCTAAGTGCAGCCTGATGTACAGCTCCCATTATGCTCGGATTTACGTCGTTCCAGCTTATAAGGCAAAGCTTCTTCATAGCGTGGTGAGTATCCTCCGAAAGAAAAAGTTGTTGTGGTTTAGCCATGAAGGGCGGCAGGGAGGCGATAAGCTGCATAAATCTTGACGGAAAAGACGAAGCTTCAGAGTTTAAAACAAGCTGAGTAAAGGGCTTTCCCAGGAAAATTCCACTTTCCTCACAGTAAAAGCAGAAAATGAGCTGCAAAAGAAAGCTTCTCACGTCATCAATGCTGTTCTTGTCTGAAACAAGCTTGCGAACAAGGTTTTGTAAGTCATATAAAGTTTTGTCTTTTATCATAACATATACTCCTAACATAAATTTTTCTTTTTCGGATAGATAAAATTAAGTGGGTCATAGATATGACCTGTCAAAATTGCCCCTACCCTTAAACATAAAATGGGGTCCTGCTCGATTTTTTTCACAATTTTTCACATAACCCCTTGACAAATTCCCTAGATGGTGGTAGAATTTATGTAAATTCAGTGATTTTCTAGGGGTTGCTGGGTTATGAGTTTTGTGAGGACCGCTTTGGGCAGCGGTCCTTTTTTTGCACTTTTTTCGGATATGCCCAGTAACGAACTCAAAAACATAGTATCTGTTCTCTCCAAAGTCACCGCATGATGTGACCTGATAGCGCTTGTGTATGACTTTGAGAGAAATGAGCTTGTCCACTATTGCCATTAGCTCGCTGCGCTTCATACCGAGCATTTTGGCAAGGTCTGAGTAGCTGTGGAAAAACATTTTGCTGCTGTTCTGTTTACATTTACAGAAAGCACAGTAGCACCTGAGTTCCTTTGCTGTCAGACGTTTAGCTGCCTTTCTGTCCACCCGAAAGAAACGAGATCCTATCTCTGCAAGAGTGTATGTATATGTGCTAAGATGTCTGTTAGCTTTGACGCAGCGCTCTCTGGATATGATAACGCCTGATGTAATGAGCCTTTTAGTTGCCCTTGCTACGGACTCCACACTTATGCCGCAGGCTTCTGCTATTGTAGTCTGCTTCACCTTAACGTATATGCCGTACAGGTTTTTGTTTCCGTAGGCTTGTGCCATAGAATAGAGAAATGCTGCCACAGCAAAGTCTGATGGCAGCATTTTCTTTTCTACAAGGCTGTTCGGCAGGTAATAGTAGCTGAATTTCATAATTGACCTCTTTACGTTATGTTTGATAAAACAGTTTGCTGTTTCTTCCTGAGTATCATATTGCTCAGCATTTCAAACTGTTCGTCTGTTATAGTGCTTCTGTTTTTTATCTTGGCTCTGTTGAGGAGCCTTTCAAGGGTATCTATGTCAATCTCCTGCATAGCTCTGCTCCATTCGCCGTTTGTAGCTTCATCGATAGCTTCAAGAGCGGCTTTCTGTGGAGATATCACCACACTGTCAGGTGAGTCAACAAATCTGTTCGGGATAGCTGTTGCTGGTTGCTGGTGCAAGCCATCATCACTACTGTTCTTTTCGGACAGATGATCCTCCTGATCAGCTTTTTGAGGCATAAGTATATCAAACGGTATAAGGATCTCGACGAGAGCTTTTCCTTCCGAAGAAAAAGCTATATCGTCAAGCTCTGCAGTGCCAAGATTGAGCTTGTAGAAGAACTTGAAATTTGACTCAATAGGGTACATACGGTGGTGCTTAACAATGGTGTCACCCTCTTGAAGAACGGCAAGCTCCGTTGGCGTTTTAAGCTGTTTCCCTTTATATGCTCTGTTCTCTGACAGCTCCTCTGAGAGCTTGCCTGAGTACGTCTTATACTGTACTGTTCTGCTTCCGAGAATGTTGCTGATGAACTGGTTAGTGTCAGGATCACCCGAATAGATGTATACCCAGTTGGCACAGTTTTCACGGATAGTCTTGGAGTCGTCATGATACTTGGCGTCCAGCTGGCTCAAGCCTTGTATGTACAAGTGCCAGCCTATATTTCTGCTTCGAGATACAGTTATCTTATTATCCATACCAGGTATGGTCACAAGATTGCAGAACTCGTCTAGTATATAATTCACTCGGCGTGGCAGCGCTTTCATACTGTTTCTTGTGAGATATTCTACCATACTGAGATAGCTTTGATTGATAAACATTGAGGCTATGACGTGTCTTGTAGGGCGGTCATCAGGAATGATCATGTATATTGCAAAGGGTTTTCCAGAGTAGATAAGCTCGTCAAGGTCTATGTCATTGCCTGAGGTCAGCTGTGCAATACCCGTGTCAAGACCGAATATGCGGATATTGTCTGCAAGGGTTGCGAATATGCTGGCTCTCATATCACCCTTAGCAAAGTTTGATGTGGCATACGCTGCTTTCGCAAGAGAGCCGACGGGAAGTCCCTTAAATATCTCGTCAAGTCTGTTCTTTGTAATTACGTTTCCGAATGGATCTGTTTCCTCAACCTCCTGACCATATTCAATAAAGAATTGATAAACAGAATACATATTGACCTTATCGAGCTTGTCATGCTTATATCCTTGCTCGATCATGTAAAGTATCAGAGCTGAAAGCAGTGACTTTGCAGATGAGGGCCATATAGGATCAGATTTAGGATTGTTCGTTAAGGTTGACGCCATTGTGTCGATATACTCGGATACCTTTGAAAGGTCAAGGTTGTTCTTTACGCAGTGTACATACTCATTTATTATAAATGTGAGTGGATTCCACCGTGAGGATCTGTTCGTGTCTCTTAGATTTAATATGACTACGTTATAGCCCTCTTTCTGCATTATGGGGTAGGTGGAAGAAAATATCTCTCCCTTAGGGTCATTGAATATCATGGATTGTTTGTCCTTGCCACAGGCGAATACTCGTGCCTGCTGAAGAACGTGGGACTGAGTTTTACCAGAGCCAGTTGTGCCGATTATAAGGGAGTGGTTGTTCTTTGGGTCAACATAGAAATACCCATATTTGCAGGCTATGAGCGGTCCTGTTTTTCCGGCTTTGTAAAGCTCCTTTTCAGGTATTCTTATAAGGTTTTTGTTAAGCTCTCGCTTTGTTGCCCATCTGTCGCTGCCTTCGAGGTCTTTGTAACCTCTCTTTATTTCTATCTGTCGTGATATTTTTGCAAAGATAACCAAAGATATGACGAAAGATAAGAAAAAAAGATCGCTGACCTCAAGCTGCTCAGGCTTTGTCCAGAAATATTCTTTCCGAATAGAAAAACTCGCCCACATTTCACCAACATTGCCTTGATTGGTCTGAGCTGCCTTGTTTATAGCGGACAGCTCATCAAGCAGATTAAATACCAGACATACGACTCCTGCTATTGTCGCTGTAAGGATAATAAGAAGCAGTATCCGTCCTATTGTCTTTAGTATTTTATGCTCATCATTATTCATTTCTTATCCCCCTTGTCCTACCACGTGTGGTAGGGTGTATTATCGGCTATAAGTCTGACTTATAGCCTGTTTGTATTTCTGTTCCTGTTCGTCACGCTCCACCTGGGCAAGAAGCTGCTGAGCCTTTGTCTGCATATTGATGCAGACACGCCGCATGACGCTGTTCGCCGTTGCCCCAAGATGAAGCTTCATTCTTATCTGTTCGTGACGCTCTGCAAGAATTTTCTGTGCATATTCGTTACCGTTTTGTGCAGCAAGCTTCATCCAGTAATCTGACTGGCGGTATTTCTGTTCTTCTCGGTACATCAGACCTAGCTTCAGCTGAGCCGACGAGTTATTGTGACCTGACGACTCAAGAAGATATTTTTCTGCTAACCTGCGATCGTAATGCTCCTTTTTCAGATAGATACAGCCGAGTGCGTACTGAGCGTATTCATTGTCTGCCTTGTCAGCACATGGCTTCAGATATTTCACAGCTTTTGTATAGTCAAGCTTTCTATCTGTAAGATACAGCTTTCCAAGTTTATATGAGGCATACAGATTTTCTTTTTCGGATGATGAAATAAGAAGCTGTTCTGCTTCATCTATGCGATCCTGAGAGAGATAGAGCTTTCCAAGAGCATACTCGCCAATACCAAGCTCATCATCAGACCCAGCAAGGTATTGTTTCAGGAACTGTTCGGCTTTGCTGTCATCCTGCTTTTCTTCGGTCATGTATATCCGACCGAGAGCAAATGCTGAGTAAACGTTGCCTTTCCCTGCAGACTTGATAAAGAGCTGTTCTGCTTCATCAATGCGATCCTGAGCCAAATAAAGCTTGCCGAGAGCATATTCTCCAATGCCGAGCTCATCATCAGACCCTGCAAGGTATTGTTTCAGGAACTGTTCGGCTTTGCTGTCATCCCGCTTTTCTTCGGTCATGTATATCCGTCCGAGAGAAAAAGCTGAATAGACGTTACCTTTCTCTGCAGACTTGATAAAAAGCTGTTCTGCTTCGTCAATTCGGTCCTGAGCAAGACGCAGCTTACCGAGCTGGTACTGAGCCTGATTGTTTCCATTGTCAGCAGACTCCAGGAGGTATTTTTCCGCCTTTGCCAGGTCAACATCTGTTCCTTTTCCCTTTAGATACATAGTACCTAGTCGATAGCTTATACTGTCCTCGTGACTTTTCTCATATATCGCAGTAAATCCAGTGAGTGCCTGAGTGTAGTGCTGCGCCGCTTTCTGTTCATCAGCTTTGACACCCTGTCCAAGCTCATACGCTTGTCCGAGGGCGTAGCTTGCAAAAGGCATATCACCTTTGCAAGCAAGAGATTTCTCATAATAGCTGACTGCCATGGTCATATCCACTTCCACACCAGAGCCAAACTTATACATATTGCCCAGAGAGAAGTATGCAAATCTGTTCTCGCCTGCTTTTTCATAGTATTCTCTTGCAGCTTTGTAGTCCTGCACCGTGCCAAGTCCCTTGTCATACATCTTACCGACCCTGTAGCATATGTAGGAATGCTGCCAGCCTGATGTCTGTTTGTCTAGCAGCTTCTGAAAACCATCGAGCGCCGCCTTGTAGTTCTGTTCGCTGAGTGAAGTGTGATCGTTATTTTCATCTGACATTATGTGATAGAGCTTTCCAAGGTCATAGGTTGCAAGGACGTTTCCACTATCGCTTTCCTGACTAAGTAATTCAAGCGCTGCAGGCAGGTCTTTTGGTAACTCCTTGCCGTCGGCTGTTCGAGAGCCGTACATGAGATCAAGCGCCTGCTTGTATCTGTCTGACCATTCAATTCTGAGCTGTGATTTCGTTTCTTTTTCGGAAAGATGAAATTCCTGCGGATATGGATACAGGTCAGCTTCAGGAATAGGAGGCTCGTCAAACCACATTTCATTTTCGGAAGGATGAGCGTCCATAGAGGCATACAGTGAATTGTAATATTCCTCGTCAAGGCTGTTTGGCTGCGAATATTCTGGCATATCCATTATGATGCCTGTATCTTCATCGTACTGTGGTGGCAGAAACTGTTCGCCGTTTTCATTTTCGGAAGGATGAGCGTCCATAGAGGCATACAGCGAATTGTAATATTCCTCGTCAAAGCTGTTTGGCTGCGAATATTCTGGCATATCCATTATGATGCCTGTATCTTCATCGTACTGTGGCGGCAGAAACTGTTCGCTGTTTTCATTTTCGGAAGGATGAGCCTGCGGCAGGGCAGAAGCACGGAGCTGTTCGGCAAGGGGTGCAAGATCATCGAGAAGCTGGTTGCCAAGCTCCTTATGAAAATCTTCAAGTCTGTTCGGCTTGAAGGTAGCGTACAGATGACGCTCGCCCTCGCCGTAGATCTTTCGGAGATATTCTGTTCTGCTGTCAAGCATATCGTTGTACTGCTTCCAGAGGGAGCTGAGCTGTGGATCCGAGGCTATAACTGCGTCAACCGTTTTGTCTATATCGTCACGATATGCTCTCATCTTTGGTCTGCCGTATTGCCAACCACCTTCAGGAGGCAGCTTGTCGGCAAGCCTGATAAGCTGTTCGGCACAACCGTTGTACCCTGATGACAGAGCTGGTTTGATAGACTTCCTTTCAAGCTCAGTGAGCTGCCTTGAATAATCACTGCCAATGACTCTGTTCACGATCTTTGACTTGAGTTTATCGAATGCTTTGACCTCGATACAATCCTTGTCACGATATACCTTACAGCGGTCCTCACGCCGCTCATATTCGCATATGGAGAAATGTATGTGAATGTTATCAGTATTGGTATGTATCGCTCCTGTCCAATACACGTTGTCATTGTCGAGCTTATTGGACGTTGATATCATGGCGTTGATACCCTCACGACCTAACTCCTTTATCCCATGGACATCAAGCTTGCCGTCGCTCGTCATTAACCCGTTCTCTATGAGAAAGTTGTTATCAAAGGATACAACACCGTAATACTTAGGGCAGCCTGCGTCACGGCTCACTGTTTCGAGCTGACGGTATTTTTCTTTGTCACTTTCAGTTAGCAGGTCAGACTGTGCATTGAATAGTCCGTCTGATTTTTCTGAATTTGACATATAGTCTATGAAGTCCTTGTATTCGTCATTGAGGTGACGGGTCTTATCAAAGGCTTCTGGACGATCCATGTATTCCAGAAAGTCGTAGCCGCCTATTGCCCAATCATAGGTGAAACCCAGTGAGAATACTACTGCAGGTGTTGACATAAGACATCTCCCTATTTCTTATTGATCGCTTCAAGTCTGTTCTTCAACTGCTTCTGATGAAATTCGTTCTTGCTCTCCTCCATCCAGCGGCAGGGGAGATCCTCGGCTGAGAAGTAACCCTCGTCATCTGTGAACTGCATTTTCTCAATGAATGAGTTGAGCATATTCAGCAGGTGAAAATTCTGTTCCTGTATCTTGACGATCCTACGCCTGATCTCCACGATCTCATCTGGATGTTCGGGCTTGTTCCGTGCAGCGTACTCCTCGATCGCCCACTTGACTATCTTCGACTCTGTGGTATCATTTTTCTCAGCCAGCTCTTTCAAAAGCTGGTTGCACTCCTCGGTGATAGCTATTGTTTTCTTCATTCTTTTTACCCTCTTTCTTGTTTCCATATTTGTGCAATTTCGGTGCTAAGACCACTCCAAGACCCAGTGAAAGACACAAGAGCATAAAGGTATGCCCCAGCAACCGTTGGAAAGCTCGGTAGTACCGAGCTTTATCCGTCCTGAAAGTGGGGTATTTTTGCACTTTTTTCTGTACAATGCCATACGCTTTCTGTACGTTGCCATAACTTTTCTGTACAATGCCATACAAATTCTGTAGCTTGCCATACGCTTTCTGTACGTTGCCATAACATTTCTGTATAATGCCATAACGTTTCTGTATAATGCCATACAGCATTTTCTCACTTTCTTTCCGAAAAACAAAAGAAAAGCACCTTAAATTCTATATTTTTTATCATTTTATTTGGTTTCTTTTTCGGTGATCTCAGAGTAGAATATCGCACGTATATCATTCATTGTTCTGAGCATATCCTGCATTAGGATCTCATTTTTCTGTAGTAAATGCTCTGCATTTTTCTTCTGTTCGTCAATGCTTCCCTTGCATATTTCACGCATAACAGGCGGAAAAGCCCGAAGGAAAAACTTGTTTTCTGAGGCGAGATACATTGAAATAACATAGGTTATAAACTGATTACGTGAAGTAAATCCCTCCTCTTTTATGACCTCATCCATTTGTTTGACAAGCTGTTCGTCGGTTATTCTTATTTTCATTTCCATTGACTTTTACCTACCATATAGGCTGAATATCATTGGCGCAAATTCGGTAAGTGCCGTCATGCCATATTCTTAATTCGCCTGTTACTTTTACTGATACGCCTGTTGTAAGATTTGCTCTTGCGTTAGTTGCATTCTTATTGTCACATACATAAACCATAAATTCATCATAAATAATACGCCTATCCTGCTGAGCAGGACGTGGTACTTTTATCATAAATGTAAGCGCATAGCTTGAATTTGGTACTTCTGTGATGTTGCTTGAAAGAAAGCCTTTTACTGTGATCTTGTTGTTTTTATTGGTGAAAGCCATTGTTTTTTACCTCCATTTTTATTGTAAATATTTTGCGGCATATTCATATTCTGTGCCGAATTTCTTTACTGTTTTCCAACCCTTTGTTCTGACTTTGAAAAGCTTTGGTGCGGTATAGAGAAAGAAAAAGTGTTCGTATGTGTATGGATTTACGCTTATAGGGAATGTGCCGTTGAGAACGTTAGCAGCCTTTTCTCCATTTATATCAACGCAATCCTCGGTGCTGACATTTGCTTTGTAGATCAGCATTACGTTTTTTCCGTCATTTGAAACATCACACATAACAATGTCGCTGTATGAAACAATAAGAGTTCTTCGTGGATATTTGTTCATATTATCAAGAGAAGTGATCTCAATATATGTTTCATATGCAGAAATTTCAACTCCTGTTCGTCTTGCACTGAGTAGAGATTTCATTATAAGCAGGGATATTACGATTAAGATAACGCCTGCAAACATTGCTATAGTGGATATCTTTTCCGAAGGAAAAATATCAGACAAGGGGATAATAATGAAGCCTGCACACAACAGTATGAAAGCTTTTGTTCTTGCCGACGGCAGATTTTCAGGACAACCCGACAGTGTTTCAGCTTCGTATTTTTCACGCTCATCTTTTAGTGGATATTCAAAAAACAGTTCTTCATTCATTGCATTTACCTCTATTCTACAGTTATCATACAGCTTGCGGATACTGCTCTGTTATCCTCAGCTCTTGCCGTTATTATTGCTTTTCCTTTTGCTTTTGCGGTAACTCTGCCACTGCTGTCTACCTCTGCAATATCTGTTCGGTTGGACTCCCAGATTATATTTCCCACAGCATTTGAGGGCGAAATGACCGCAGTAAGCGTTGTGCTTTCGCCTACATTAAGCCTAACATCATTGTTGCTATAGCTGCTTTCAAGTCTTAGCCCTTTTATCTCAGGGGGTACATAAGCGGTAGTTGTTGTAGCTGTTGTTTGCCTTTGAGTTTGTCTCTCAGTCTGTCTTTGAGTTTGCTGTGGCTCGGTATAGTGGTCATTATCTTCATACCGTCTAGGCTCTGTTGTGTATACATATGGCTCGTCGATCTGCTGTTCATCATGATCTTGATTACTCTTTACAGCCACATTGGTTTTCTTTTTGGAAGTGCTTTCATGTGAATTTTTAGACGCTGTGCTTGTCGTGGTTGCAGGCTCAGAACTCTCTGTTGTCATTGGAGTAGTTGTTGTAATAACAAACGTGCCACTTGGATCTATGACCTTATCAGCCGCAGAGCTTTCTTCAGTGGCAGTTACAGGTGCTTGAGTTGTATATGTTTTATACTCATTTTTAGTCATTTTGAGCATATCTTGTACATCTATCTGCACATAGCTGTCATACTTTTTTCCCTCATGAAAAGCACCTTTGACTACATCACCAAAGTCATCATAGGTATCTTGATCGTAATAATCAGGCTCTTTTGATATAAAATTGATCTTGATATAATAAAGATCCTTGTCAAAATCGGTGCAGGTAACAAGCTGTTCTTCGTCTGAATTGTCCTGCGTCTTGTATGTAAGCTTGCTGTTAAGTTCGTCTTTAAGCGAATAAGTTATCGAGTATATCTCAGGAATACTGTTTGTGGGAGAGCCGACCATAGCCTTATATTTGAATGTGAATACTATCTCATTGGTGTCTGTAAAGTAAATGCAGTTGTTTATCTTTACCGCATAGCCACCCACCGAAAGAGAATTATCATAGTCAACAGAGCTGCTTTCACGTTCCTTTGTGCCATTGAACGCAAGAATAATGCCAATAACAATCATGGTAAATACTATAAAGATACCGTATATGATATTTGAACTCTTAGCATTTGTCACATTTACCACGCTCCTTTTCGTTTGCCTATGTATTCTTTTATGAGCCTGTCAACAGCCATAAATACTATCTGATATAGCGTGTCGCTGTCTGTAGGTTTATACCCAAGCATATCGAAAACTTCATTTGTGAATGCTTTATGGAAGTATTCTCTTTGCTGCATTATAAGCTCACCGTATTCTTCGTCAGAATATTCGTGATAAAGTTCTTCAAAGATCCTGTGTACTATCTCCTCGCTGTCACGTGAGTTTCCTATATAAAGCATGGTTGCGTCATCAACATAGCGCTTGCAGTGAAGTTTGTTTCGTCCTGATCCCAGCGACAAGAGCAGCTCACCAGGCTCAAATTCAGCCGTTGAATTAAGCTCTGATACTGTAAACTGAGGGAAAAATTCGTGCAGAGAAGCTGCAGTATTTGCTGATTGTTTGAATATGAATTTGTATTGTACGAGCTGGAATATGACTCTAATTTTCTCTGCTCCCTCAGAGTTTCCTGTGGGATTGTAGTCGCTTATAGACTGTGAGGCAAACCATAGAGAAGCGTCATATTTTCTTGTTCGGCGGACAAGCTTTTCAATAAAGTCTGTGACCTGCGGATTTTTGGCGTTGATAAATCTGTGAGCCTCGTCTATAAGAGCTACAACATAACGTCTGTCATATGGATTGGTTATATTGTTATTGTACTCAACATTCTGACAAGTCTCAGACCACATAAGGGTTAGAATATTGAAAAGCTGAGCATTATAGATACGCTCGTCCATTTCCGAAAGAGCCTTTACGTCAAAGACTATAACATTTGAGTTTTCGATATTCACGTTAGAATATCCGTTAAACATTGATGAGTAAATGCCCTCTGCAAGCTGCTTTACTATGACTTCAAGTGTTTCATAAATATCTATCTTTCTTGGCGTGAGCGCCTTGTATGAGCGATCGCTGTTGTATAGCTTGCTGCGTATAGTTGCAAGGAGATCAGAGAAAATAGGGAAGTCCTCTGGCAAAAGAGTGGACACATCAGTGCTTTGTGTTATGCCCTTTTTGGCGAACGTTTCTTGTATAACATCTTTAAGCTCCTCGGCTTCCATTTCGCCAAGAGAGGGTGCATACTGATAGAAAAATGTGATTATTCGTGATAATTCCGATGCATAATTAGTCTCGTTGCTTGCGTCATCTTCTCGTGATGAGTCTATTGTTTTTCTCAGTTGAAGTACATTCAGCGTTGAATTTTTGTTGAGCCTTATCACCTGTCCACCGAACATTTCTGCGAGTGTGCGATACTCAGACTCAATGTCAAGTATCATTATCTTGTTGCCCAGGGAAACATAATCACGGGCTAATGACTTTAGTGTAGCTGATTTACCAGAGCCTTTTACTCCTATGAACATCATATCGTATGATTGTCTGTATAAGTCACGGGCAAAGAAATCTATGCTTACAAGACCGCCTGTTACCGTCTTTCCGAAAATAAAAGATCTGTCATCAAGATGTTGTTGATAGTAGAAAGGATACTGCATTTTATATGTATCATGAAGCGGAAAAGGCGTGTTCGCAATGTTGTCGTGCCTTATAAGATTAATGTATTCGTCTGCCATTTCGTTATATGGGATAAAGCAGGATATACCCTCGTCCTCAAGCATTTTTGAGATGTTCGTGCATTTGTCGTTGAGCTTTTCAAGGGTAGACTCGGACAAAATGATACGCATTGTTATATACATCATCTGTTCGTTATCATTTACTATAGCCTCACGGATCGCTGTAAGCTTATTAAGCTCTGTCTGTGTATCAAGATCTTCACTATCTGTTCTGTTTATTGCAAATCTTCCTCTGAGTTCTCTCATGCTGTTGTTAAGTTCTTTAAGTACCAGCGTTTTCTTCTTATACTCAACGTCGAGCATTACTGTTATGCCCTCAAGACGCTGTATAAGGCTTGCAATCTCAAGATTTTTTATTGTGGCAGGGTAGTCATTTACAATAAGTGTTGTTACATAGTTACTGTCGATTTGAGCATATCCTTGGTGCTTGATATACTCAAGTGGATGAATTGATTTCACGCTGCATGACGGTGTGTCAGAACAGCAAAGGTGTTTTCGGAAAAGGTAGAGTATCTCAGGCTTTGAACATATCTTAACAGCTGTATCTGTCATATGTGAGATGTACTTCTGACAGGCTTTCAAAAGCTGCTCCTCTTGATTTTCCTTGGCATATACTATGAGATATGCTAATCTGTCACGCTGCTGTTCGGCTGCATTCTTTGTAGTCTGGATCTGTTTTTCTATAAAAACCTTTGAAAAATCAACGGCTCTGTTCTTTTTGTAGTTAAGATAATCTAGCTGAGGTGTAAGATCAGGATGTTTATCTGAAAAAATATATTTGTGTGGCAATGACAGTGCATTTGTAGCTTTAGCAAAGTTATTGCATACGGCATAGATATCATCAGTAGAATAATGAAAAATATCTATGCCAGATATCTGCATAACGCAGGCAAGCTCTGTCTTTTTGTTTCGGTAAGAGAGTTCTATAATGCCGTTGCCACAGTATTTTTTTATGTCTGTAAGATAGTCAAGACATTGAGAATAGCTTATCTTACTTGTGTTTTTTGGCATTTCTGTCAGCCTCTCTTTCCTTGTATGTGCGGTACTCTTCTGTTTCAGTTCCGTATAAGTTCTTCGGCTCAAGAAAGTTTAGCACAAAAAGTATCAAACCTTTTGCAAAAGTGATTTTAGGGTTTGACGGTGATTTTCCAGACAAAACAAGGGATATTGCAACGATCACGAGTGACATTATGATCTGTACCCACACGTTGCTGATCATCTCCTGACAGATTGAAAATGAAACAAAACCGACCATTATCGCTATTCCGATACGCTGCAGTGACAATCCGAGAAAAAATTTTATATCGGCTTTGGTTGACTTAGGTACTGTTCCCATATTTTATTTCTCCTTTCGGCTATTTGGCTTTTCCATATCAAAAGCGTGACCCTTTGGTGTTTCTGCTTGGCTTGTATGAGTGTCAGTGCTTGGCTTGGGTTGCTCTGCATTGTCGTTTTTGGGATTTGAAGAAACTGCTTTTGGTTCTACTGATGAAGTATTGTTTTCAGGTGTAGCTGCAGTTTGGTCCTCTGTATTGCTGTCTTGATTTTTATTACCTGCACTTGTGTTTTCAGAATTCTTCTTTGTGCTATTATCATCAGATTCTTTATCAGATGAGTCTGTGGTTTTAGGATGAACCATGGCAGCTTTTGCTCCACTGAATGCTCCGCCTGCTCTGTATCCACGTGCTACTCCAGTAAGTCCGCCTTTTAACGCTCCTCCTACAGTAGCAAATGCTGTGTAGGCTTTTCCGTGGTTGCCATTTTGTGCATTCTTTATGGATGAGTATGCACCAGAAGCCAAACCTGAAATAGTTCCTGTTGCAGCACCTGCAGCTCCACCAGTGAATCCGCCAATGGCGGCTCCAGCCATACCCAATCCTCTTGCAACTGATGACATTGCATATACTGTTCCCATACTGTTTTTATTTCCTGCGTCAATACCCAAAATTCTTGTAATGAAATCTGGGCAAGCTATTACGCCTTTTGCAAAACAAGCTATAAGGATAAGCTGCGTTATGTAATTAAGACTGCTCATGTTATGGATAATAAGTATGGCTTTTATGTACACCTTAAGCATAAAGGCGACTAGGATGAAGATAACATATGACGATACAAGATTTTGCACCACCATTTTTGTTCTGCCTGAATTAGTAACGCCTGTTGCGGCGATAGCACCTGCAAGAAGCTGTGTTATGATAATATCAAATAACATTGTCCCAAGCTTGAAAGTTGCAAGGATAATGGCAACTGCAACTGTTAAAAGAAATATCAGTGAAAACCAGAAATCGTAGTTATATCTGTAGATATGTTCGGCTCCTTGTCCTACTGTCAGCGACTGGATCATCTTGTCTGTTGTGTCAAGATCGTCATATTCCTGTTGGGTCATTATATCTTCAAATTGATAGTATGCGTCTACATTGCTTTGATTTGAACGGCTTAGTCTTTGATTATATACTCTGTTTCTTTCTCGAATAATGTTATCTCTGAGAAGATTGAATGCTGACTCAATGTCACGTGCTGACCGAACGCTTTCGGTAAGTCCTGCCTCTCTGACATCTGCCTGATAAGCCATGTTCCAAAGTATGCTAGTTCTATATGCCGCAATGGTAGTTGTCTGTTCCTCATAAATAGGCTGTCCGCTTGAGCTTACACCGGTGACAGCCTGATAGGTGAACACAACGCCGCCGTCAAGCTCCTCATTAAGGGACATACGATCCATGACCTGATTAAAAAATCTGTATTCATAACCAACGTCCATGAGTTCCGCCATATCATCATAGGTCAGATCTTCATATCGTCTTTGCGATGATTCTTCAGCGGATATATCAACTACCTCTTTGTTCCAGCCAGAGCCGCCATGCTGATTTATATTCAGATCATAGACGCTGTTCGGCAATGGATCAGTTTCACGGTAATAACTCAGCTTATTATTGATCGCACTTTTAGTCATATCAATAATATTTTCCTGAAGAAGTATATCACCAAGAGTGTATGTGAAATCTGAGTCGCCTTGTGCTTCACTATATTCGATATTGTTTATATCAGCAAGTCCCGCTCTTTTCATGCTCGTAAGCTCTGAAAGCAGGGCTGGAAGTGCAACTATAAGTGCCGCTGAAAGAATTATGCTTTTAAGAATATCGTTTACCCTTATTTTTTCGGGCATAAACATTACTCCAGCCGCTCCGATCAGCAGGAATATGGTGAATATTACGGAAACGAGCTTGTTTGTATCTGACATTCCTGTTATCTGATTAAAGAGGTGCATAACATTAAAGTGCAGCACCTGATTGAATGCCTGTTCGCACCAATCTATAAGCTTTGCTATACAACTAAGTATGGCAAACCCCAGACTTCTAAAAATATCTTTCCAGTAGGTCGCCTTGCTTATATGCTTGACTACATCAAGGGGCAGGTTTTCGTAGTCCACATCTACAGCACAGACGGCTATCGGTATGAAAACCGAAAACAAAAATACTGTAAATGCTGAAAACAAAAGCTTGTGCTTTTTTGAGGTTTTTATCTCCATGATTATCTCCTTTCGTTTCGGTATTCTGCAATGACATATTCATCATATAGCATTGCAGAACACCGAATTGGTGTCCTGTTGTGTTATGCAAACATTCCTGCAACTATACCTGCGCCATAGCAGCCGATAGCGATACCGACAAGTATTCCACCGCCTGTTGACTTGAGCTTGTCCACCCAGTTACGTCCGCCTGAGATGACCATGATAGCGAGTACGATCACCGCAATAGTTGCAACTGTTTTCAAACCTTTCTGCAGGTTTGTAGCAAAGTTATCACCAAATGTGAAAAAGTTTGTCCAGCCGTCATTGTCGGCTGCAAAGGCATTTACAGAGCAAAATGCCGCAAGGATCGCAGTTGTTATAGCTGCCGAGATGTTTTTAGTGATCTTTTTTACTTTCATAAGATAACTCCTTTTCTTTTCAGCGTGTTTTACGCTGCTTATTATATGAAGCCGACATCTGACGGCTTACATTCTTCCTGTGTTCTGTGACCTTGCACAGATATTCGTTGTAGTCCTTTCCGCAGTTTTCAGGCACTGCATAGATATTGACCTTGTAGCCTTGTGCGGAATATTTCTCAAGATACTTGGCTGAGGCTGTTCGCCCTGCTTCGTCACGGTCGAGGCAAAACGAGATCTCATTGACTTTTGGGTGCGTGGCAAGATAAGTGCCGAGAGCAACGTCCGCTGTTCCGCCAAGTGCGAGGCGTGTATGGCGCTTCCAGCTGTTCTTCCAATCAGCTATTCCCATATCTTTAGACCTCTGTATGTTGAGTGTTGCGTGGCTGAGAGCGTCGATAGGGGCTTCAAAGACATAGAGATGTGTTTCGCACGTCCCGTCCATTCTGAAGCCATACATCTTATTTGACCCGCTAGCCTCACCTTTGAAAGCTTGTCCCTTGTCTGGCGTATATGTACCTCTGAGCATTGCATATTTTGGCTTTCCTGTATCATCTTTGCCGACAAAGACGCAGTTGCCACGCTTGTCCTCATACAGTATCTCATTTTTTACACAGTAGTTGATGACCTCAACGTCTATGCAGCGCTGTTTCATAAGATAGGCATACACTCTTGAATACTTGCCGGGCGTTCTTTCAGGCAGATTTAGCTGTTTGGGCTTTTCGGGCTGTTCGTCCTTGTGATAGGAATAGCTGCTCGGCGTGTACTGACCGTTGGTAAGTGTTGTTACTGCCTGCTGCCACGAATAGCCTTCGCTTTTCATCAAGAAATCAATGCTTGTCGCCCCGCTTATATTCTGACTGTACCATATCCAGCCTTTGCCGTCCTTAAAAACTCTTAGTGAGTTGTGCTCCTTGCACTTCCACTCGCTGCCTGCTCTTTCAAAGCTAAAGCCGGTTATGGCGGAAATGACCTCACAGGTAGACATATCTCTGGCGGCTTGTATCTGTTCATCAGATAATCGTGTGCCCGGTTTGAATACATTCATAGGCTGTTCCTCCTTTGCTGCTCATAATGTCTGTATATCATCGCCTGTTCTTCTTCGGAAAGAACTGATACAGGTTTAGGCTCTGCGTCAGGAAGATGTTCGCCTAAAATATAAATGCTGCTGTCTGAGTCCTGGTAAAAAAGCTTACTTGGGTGATCTGACAACAGCATTATTATCTTTCCGCAGCAAAAGTCAACGACCTTGTTGTTTACTGGCGGTGATGACGCCTTTTCATTTTTATACACGGTTTATCCCTCCTATCTGTTCATTCCTTTATCTTTGTTTATGCCATTATTGCGGTAGAGCTTCACCTGCGGCACTGGCTGCTGAAGCGTCTGCATTGCCGTCAATTCTGGTATAAGCTTTTTATTTGTGTAGTCAAGATCTGTGCAGCGATCAAGAAACGGTCCGAAGGTAGATACTATCGTAACATTATCTGGAGTCAGAATGCTTATATTCTGTTGTGTGACATTTGCTTTGTATATAGCAGCCGCAACATTCTTCGGACTGTTTTGTATAGCATATTCATTGCCACCCATAACGGCTTTTACATACGGAGCGTTCTCAATTCTCATTATCATCACCTGCCTTTAGAAGGTCGTTTACATCTTGTCTGAAACTGCCTGGCTTTTTGTATTGAGTCTGCATATGCGTTATCAAGATAACCTGTATCGATTCCATGCTGTTTACAGCCTCGTTTTATCCCATCGAGATATGCTTGCGTTGGTGGAGATATAGCGAAATCAGGCTTATTCATCATGTAGACCAATGAGGCTCGCTCTACGCCGCCGACCTTTACATTAACAAGCTCTTTTCGATAGTATGACGGATATCCCTCATATCTGTCGAGGTTTCTCCAATCCTGAGGAGCAATCTCCCACAAAACAACGGGGACTTTTGTGCCTTTGTCCTTAACTATAGTTGCGTGCTGATTAAATTGGAGCCTGTAGTCCTCAATGTAGCTTGTTGATATTACCTTTGAATTAGGACATCTGTATCTCATCTGTTCGAGATCCATGTTACTTCCATAGGCACAATAAAGGTTGCCGATCTGTTCTCTTAACTCAATTTCTTTCAGTGCCTGCTCAAAGCGGTCAGCCGTTTTGTATTCCTTGACCATATCCATTATTTCAAACGCTTCAAGGTCATTATCGTTGAAATATTGCTGATACATAGCGCCCATTCTGAAAGCATTTACTGCTATATCATCATTGTTGCTTATGCTGTCAAGGTATTCACGATTAAACAGTGAGATACTGCTGTTGTCACGTTCTATACGCTCACAGACCATTTCCTCTGCTTTTTCATATGCCTGTTCGAGATATTCCAATGGTAAGCCATTTTCTATATATCCGTTTTCTATTCGCTGATAATATTCCTCTGTTGGCGTGTTGTAGTCCTTTGAATTGACCATGACATATGCCATGCCAGAAACGATTTTGTCCTGGCATTTCACATCAACAGCTATTTTCTTGTATTTGTGAGGATAGCCCTCAAACTTATCAAGTGATCTTTCATCCGAAGAATAAAGCTTCCAGAGCAGGGCAGGGGCTTCTTCACCTTTCTTTTTTTGGAGCGTTGCCACCTTATTGAATGACAGCTCATAGTCCTGCACCATGCCTGTTGCATATATCTCAGCGTCGGGACAGCGAAACATCATCTGTTCAGTATTGATATTGCTTCCGTATGCTACATATATCTTATACTCCTCGTTCTTTTTCGGCTGTTCTTTTGGTGTATTATCAGGGGAAAAGAAAAGCTTCATCAGCTCGTCATATTCTTCATCAGTAATCATATTATCCCTCCTTGACCCTACCACGTGTGGTAGGACATTTTATCTGCTTCTGTTTGGAGTGTTTCTTCGTCTTGCAGGCTGTGAAACAGTGTTTTCTGCTTCTCTTGCTTGTTGTGTCTGCCGTGTGGAAAGCAGATCTTCAATAGAGTTTTCCTGCCCATTGTGACTGATACCAAGGACAGAGAATATGTTATTTCGCTCGTCTGGAGTAACACTTTCATCATCACGGACGTTTTCAAGCAGCATAACTATCCTTTCTCTTAGGGTAAAAGAATTATCATTTCTGACCTCACGATCTGGAGAATGGATGATACTGCTTATTGTTATTGTCTCAGGCTCAGGCGAGGCGGCTCTCATATCGTTTAGACGTTGGGCGATTTGCTGTGCCTGCTGTTCTCTTATCCGCCGTCGCTCCATAGCTGCCGCCTTATCTTTCCAATCTTTTGCGCCCTCAAGGTTTTCAAGAAGATATTTTCTCGGCACTTTAAACTCGTCCCCATTAAGCCCTATGCGTATGAGCCATGTGCGGAAAGTGTAGCATTCGTTACTTGATTGTGTTTTATGTACAGCGGCACTGCGTTGATTAAGAGCCTGGGCGGTGACAGCCTGCGCAAACCTCACATATGTGCGGACTTTGCCTGCATTGGTAGTTGAGTTGAAACAGCGAAACTCAACTGTTCCTTTGGTGAAATATGCGTGAAGATTGAGCGCTCTGTAACGAGAGCGGTTATAGTGGGCATTACGGCGTTCATATCCGTCGGTGTTTCGGTACCAGATATCTGCTAGTGCTTCTTTTGTTTTCGGTTTGGCGGCATTAAGCCGACGTATATAGTCCTCATCAGATTTGCGGCACCATTGCATTGCACGGCTTGCTGGGACCTTTAGAGCGTGGTAAAGGATATCTTCTTTCTGATACATGATGTTAGACAGACGAGTGAGTGACTTGGCGTCCTGCCTTTCTGCTCCTATATGCACGTGCAAGCCACAGCTTTCGTTTACTCTCATTCCCGCTTTTCTTAGGTCACGAACTATCTGCTGAAGATCGTCCATATCCTTATCAGACTTCAGTATAGGTGTAACAAGCTCACAACGGTATTCATCCATGTTATATGTTTCAGATCTGTTCTTCCTAACTGGGTCTATTGAGGCGTCACGCATTACTTTCCATTCACGACCTGTGTCATCAGATATCTTTCGTGTGTAATAGCAAGAGTAATCTGGGTCGGACGAGTAGGTGTCAAAATGTTCAGCGACAACCTGTGCAGCTCTTTCTCGTGTTATACCTGTAAACTCGATCTCTACACCAAAGGTTTGATCCTTTAAATCAATAGCCATGCTCTCACTCCTTTATTATTTCTGAGATATGAAAACTATAATGAAAATCAAAATACTCTGTTGTTCCAGTATCGGTATTTGTCCAAGTGCCTGTGAAAGTCACGGTGCTGTTCGGCGTTGCGTTACCATATCCTATGGACACTGCACCGCTTACATCTGTTCCGCTTGTGGCTTCAAAACTGTCTTTATTGCATACCGAAGTAACATCCATATCATCGATCGTAACGGATAATATATCGTATTGGGCATTGCAATTACAGTTTTCCACTGTATATGACATTGATAAGCCGTTGCTGTCATTGCTCTCTAGTTTGAAATAAATAGGAATAGGCGGCAGGGTAGTATTGGCTGAGGGAATGTGGTATACCTTTGGCTTTTTAGTAGTTTCATTTGTTTCAGTTTGCGGTGCCGTGACCTGAGGCTGTTCTGTAGTTGTTGTTGGCTTAGTTGTTGTAACATCTTCAATACTGTTTGTATCCGCAGATGACAATTCACTATCATCAGAAGCAGCCGAAGAAGAAATATCGTTTGCAAATTTGCCGACATAACTATCTTTCGGACTTTCTGAAGAAGATGAGTCTGAGCTGCCACAGCTTGACAACAGCAGGGCAGTTACCGCTGCAAGTATCACTGTTCTTTTCATGATCTTTCCTCCCTGAGCTGATCCAAAAGCTTATAGTAATCTCTTATAGGCTTTGGCACATACTTAACAAAGGCTTTGTCGGCTGCCTTTTCAGCCCCCTTCTGGATAAGCTGTTCGAGGCTTTCTTCTGTTTCGGCTTTCGTCATATACAGTTTTATCGCCTTTGCCATTTCATCATTGATCTCAACTGTTACTCTCATGATTTTCCTCCTTTTTTTATTTTTCAAGAATATTTAAGAGCCGTTCCAAAAGCTCCTTGTTTTTTCCTGTGTCTGTCATATCCATGATGTTGAGTGCATATCTTACGCCCTCAACAAAGCCCAAATCGTGTGCGTCATCAATGACATTCGCTTGCAGTTCATATTCTTCCTCTTGAAGCTGAATTAATCTCTCTTTCCGCTCTTTGTAGGTTTTCACCCAATGTGTCTGAGCATTGTCTGTTTCATAATCATTTTGAAAGTTTATCATTATCTCTTCCAAAATATCGAATTTGCTTTTCTTTGGCATTTCAGTATTCATGGTGTTTCTCCTTTCGGGTATAAAAAAAGACACTCAACATTACTGATGAGTGTCCGATATGCTTTGTTATGTTATAATTTAAGTGACGATTGTTTATACTCAGGTGAGTTTTTGATCTTTTCTACTATATAATATGGTATATTAGGTATTTCTGAATAAGTCGTTTTATCTGATATATCAAAGTAAATAAGCTCTGATTTGCGTTTAGGAGCTTGTTCCTTTGCTGGAAAACGGTAAACATTTTCTACTTGTTTGTAATTTTTATTGTTCTTGGCTATTTCCAATTTGCATGGCACGCCTAATATATTGCGAAGTTTGAATTTGGATAATTCAGTCGCTGTAAAAGGTCTGCCTCGCCAAGACTCTAGGTGCAGACGTAGTTCTGCCTTCTCGTAATAAGAATAGGTATAATCTCTTGAAAAAGTTTTTATTTTTTCGTTTTCAGTTATCTCCCACAATATAGTTACTTTTGGTAGTGGTCTATTAAAAGATTGATGTTTGCCAGTAAAAATAATACCTATACATACAGCGTTATGTATTCCTTGTGATAAACTGCTCATAGTAAGTATTCCCCTTATATTTAGTATATTGACTAAATTATACAATACTTACTGCATTGTTGTCAAGCTCTTTAAAAAGCGGTATCATCCTCATATAGATCATTCTCAGAGCTGTCATCAACGATAACATTTCCGTCAATGTCAAACTCAACGCATTCGTCATGATTGTTGTCCCAAATTAAAACAATGGCGTCTTTAAATTCGGAAAGCGTTACTTCACTAATATATATATCATGAATTATATTTTTAAGTGCTTGCTCCTGCGTCATACCAAAACGTTTTGCAATGCACTCAAGCTTCTCTTTGTATGATAAGCCGTCATTTATAATTTCAATTTCTTTTTGCATTTTAAAACCTCCACGTCAACTAAAATGGCACATCTTGACTAGGATCGCACTCGCTAAATCTGCAATCACAATTATGTATTAAATCTAAGGCGTCTTTTAAGCTAAAGCCCAAAGAACTTGCCTCACTGTTGTATACTTCTTCAACTATCGTTTTAAGTGCTTGCTCCTGCGTCATACCAAAACGTTTTGCAATGCACTCAAGCTCCTCATTGTATGACAAACCGTCTTTAATTATTTCAATTTCTTTTTGCATTTTCTCACTCCTGTTCTTTTAACCTTATCTCCACATATCTTCTTACATACTCCGAATTTCTGTTCGGATAGTCATCACTCTCCATCAAAAAGTGATAGCCGTCCTTTTTCAGCTGTTCGGAAAACTTCTCGACCTCATCGGGTAAACCCTGTATTCTTAGTTTTATCATATTTTATACCTCCTCGTTTTCTTATATTTTGCAAAAGACTAATAATACTATAGCAGTAACAGCACACCCTATTATATATGTATTGCGTAACATCTCAATTTGGCTGAAACAGCTATCGCCATGATCAGAAAGTTTATGAAAGGATTTTTTTATGTAATTTACATTTGCAAGTATTATCAGTGCTTTAACAAAGAACCAAGAAATGAATATTTTAATTTGCATTTCCGAGTTTGTTTCAAACGCTACCCTGATACCAGTGATAATGCCTGCAAATACAAACAGCGAAAGCATTAATAGCTTGAAATTTACAAATTCATAGTTGTGCTTCATAAATACCTCTTGACCAATTTGTCTATAACATTTGTACTTTATAAGTAGTTTTTCAAGATAGAGCTGAGTACGTCATAAATAGTTCTTTTATCAGAAAACCAAAAATGTGCATATGCCATTTCAAGCCGTAATTGTACAAGAGGAGGCTGTTTTTTTAATGTAGAAGTTGAAATACTCATAATATCAGCTATTTCAGGCAAAAGGGAAGCATAGCTTTCCTTAGAACCCCAATCATAGTCAGAAAGTAATTGTTCGATAAAATTGGCAGTATCAGTTTTTGCTTTATTAAGTATTTCTTTTACCTTTATCTTATCATTAAGAGCATAATATAACATAAGGTTTCTTTCATCATACTTAGCAGAAAATTGAATACCCGACAGGCTAAGACCATTTAAAATACTATTTGCGTGTGATGTTTTTATCATTAGAAACTGCCTGTTTGGTATTTCTTTTGCCACCTTACAATCATAATTTAACCACATTCCCTTTGAGAAATCTTCGATTCCTTTTATTTTCTCATTATTCATATCTCTACCTCCCCAGCGCCTGCCCCGTTGCAGGCGCTTTCTTCTATTTAAACTGCTTGCGCTTTGTAAATAAATATGCTATACTATTTAAAAGTCTGAATTTTTAGCGAGTTAAATTTTTGCCAATAGTCTTTGTAGTTTTTTTTATCATGATTTTTAAAAATTTCTCAAAACGTGCCGTATCTGCGGCTGTGGCTTTGTAGCATTTAGGAACATCACGATATAGTTTAAATGTTCGTCCTTTTCCTTTTTGACCTAGTTCCATAATTATTTCCTTTCTGTATGGAGGTTATATAGATGTTATTTGATTATGTTTCATCTTCAGAATATGATATTGATATAAATGCAATACTGGAATTTTATAACAGCTTTAATTTAATAAAGCCAATTGATGAATTAGTAGCCAATTGGATTGAAGTTATGCGATACGCATATAAAAATAACAGATGTTATTTTTCGTATGACAAAAACAAACCATGTGAATATTATCAACAAATAATAAAAATACCTAGCATTGCACAATTTTATATTCATTTTAATGTTGACAAGGCTGTTGACGTTGCTCAAAATTATGATTTTCAAAGATTAAATGCACGAAGGCTTGTATATAACAATGTTGAATATGAAGTGCAAAATGATATTAAAAAGTATCATTTCTCTTGCGAAACTCCTATTATTGTTATTGATTTTCCATGCAGATTACAATCAGAGAAAATGGTCATTGATGGTAATCATAGGATGACTTCAAAAGTAATAAAAAACCAGGATGTAAATTATGTTAAACTTAGTATTCCTGATACTGTGTCACTGATAACACAAACTTTTGAAAAAGCATGGTATCTTTTTGCAGTAGAATTAAATGCGGCTATACAACTAAAAACATATAATCAAAGAAAAAACTTTCTTGAACATCAATCTATATGCAAAGACTTCTTAATGTATATGAAAAACAGTGATTAATCCTCCCCAGCGCCTGCCCCGTTGCAGGCGCTTTCTTCATTATAGATAAATTGATCCCCTTTTTACTGTCTTTTTTCAGACAGTATCAATTATCTTTCTTTTCTTTTTCGGCTGAACATCACGATAGCAGCTCCTGCGAGTATTACAGCTACTCCACCAAGAACTGTTCTTCCGTCAACATTATCGGAAACGCCAGTGTTAGGCGTGTCAGGAACTTTTTCATTGAACATATCTGCGTCCACTGTCTGAGCGTAAGTAACAGTGACCTGTTTTGAGTCGGCAACAAGATAGCCATAAGGCACTGTTGAGCCGTCCTCGGTGATAGTGTATGTGCCGATAGGAACGCCCTCAAACTTCGCAAGTCCGTCCTTGTCAGTGATTGCCTCAATGCGTATCTCTCTGCCAGTATCGGAAATGCCCGAAAGGATAAATCTGATGCCCTCAACGTTAGTCATATCAGCAGTTTTCTTATGAACCTGTATCGTTCCTGTCTGCTCGGCATTGAGTATGTCAGTATCAACAGTTTCTGCATATGTTACTGTGACCTCTTTTTCAGCAGCGACCAAATAGCCGTATGGAACGGTCTTTTCGTCCTCGATGACCTTGTATGTACCTATTGGCACGTTCTCAAACTTAGCAATGCCGTTCTCATCAGTTATCGCAGGAATATCAATCTCACGTCCTGTGTCAGATGTTCCTCTCAGGTAGAACTTGATACCCTCGATATTCTTCTGCCCCTCTGTAGTCTTGTGAACTGTGATAGAGCCTGTCTGCTCGTTGTTGAGTATCGTTGCGTCTATTGTCTGAGCATACTCGACCTTGACTTCCTTTTCGTCAGCAACAAGATATCCGTAAGGAACTGTTTCCTCGTCCTCGATTATCATGTATGTGCCTACCGGTACGTTTTCAAAGACAGCTACGCCGTCTTTATCGGTAGTTGCAGGAATGTTTATCTCACGCCCGCTGTCTGATGTACCCTTGAGGTAGAATGTGATACCCTCAACATTCTTCTGACCCTCAGTCCTTTTCTGAACCTTGATAGAGCCTGTCTTTTCCTCGTTTTCGAAAGAAACCTCTGCTGTTTCGTTGTATTCAACTGTTACTTCCTGCTCATCAGCAGTGAGGTAAGCCGCAGGCACTGTTGAGCCGTCCTCTGTGATGACATACTTGCCGATAACAAGCTTATCGAACATTGCTACGCCATTTTCATTTGTTGTCGCTTCAAACTTCAAGTCCTTGTTTGTATCAGAAATTCCTGTTGCAAAGAACTTAATGCCCTCGATATTGAGATTTCCTGTGGTGGTCTTTGTGACCTTAATAGAACCACTTTTCTTCTTGTTTGTCATTTCAGCCTTGACGATATCATCGTTTTCTGTTATTTCGAACGGATAAGGAGTATCATCAATTTCATAGATATCTGGTGCTGATATCTCTCTGTAGAAATATTTGCCTATAGCAAGCTGAAAATGTGCAATGCCGTTCTCGTCTGTAGTTCCTGTGATGACCTGTTCGTTATTTTCATTAAGAATTTCAAAGGTGCAATCAGGGATAAGCTCGCCTGTTGAAATGTCAGTCTTTGTTATCTCAAAAGGAATAGTGTTTTGCTTGTTATCAAAATCCACAACGAACTCAGCCTGCTGTTCAACAAGCTTGATAGTCTGTGTTGGCTCATCAGAAATTGAATAGCCCTTTGGTGCTTCGATTTCTGTCACTGTGTAGCTGTAGCCCTTGTAGATAGCCTTTGTTGTTTCAGCTATGCCGTCTGTGCCTGTGGTTATGGTGTCGATAACTGTTCCTTTCGGATAGATACAATAGCCATTGCCAACGTAGATATCCTCGGCTGCTGCCACTTCAAACTTTGCGCCTGCAAGGTCAGCTCTTGTTTCAGCGTCACGCTTGTGAATTGTTATCTTGCCCTTGTCAGGAGCAGAAGCCTTGTTGATGAACTCCGTTTTAGCCGTCTTGTCAGCGGTAACAGTGATAGCTTTCTTTGATGATATCATGTAGCCGTCTGCTGTGGATATTTCTCTCCATTCATAATTACCTTCTGGCAGACCTGTTACATCAATATCACCCTTGGTGTTTGGCGTAAGGTCTGTAGCCTGTGAAGCGAGGTCAGTGAAGCTGTAGCTTCCGTCCTTTCCAGTTGCCTTTACAAACTTGTAGCTGTCACCGACTTTGCGGACAAGTTGGAACTTAACAGCTTTGTACATATCCGATGTGCCTGTTTGCTTGTTGTCAAAGTAATCTGTGAAGCTCTTGTCAAGGTGAGCTGAGCCTATTGGTGTTGTTATTTTCAAATAAGCCTTTACTGGGTCTTTATCCTCATAGCAGGAAACCACCATTTCCTGAACGTCTGAGCCGCCCGAAAGGATAAGAGGTGAACACTCGTCTATGTGTTCAACATACTTGCCCTTTGTCTTTGTTATCGTTATGACAGTGTTTTTCAGGTCTTTCTCATTGTCTGCTGTAAGAATTACCTGTGAGCCTGACTTCTGAGAAGTTACTGCGTTCGGCTTTGAAATGCTGAATTGTGAAAGAGTGCTGTCAAGCTTAACTGTGGCTGTCCACTTGCCTGTCTTGACATCATATTTTGCAGGATATGTTGCGCTTTTTCCTATGATATTCTTATTCTTTGACGTACCATTCGGAACATCATAGTGCGAGATCATTTCAGACTTCATCTTTTTGTAGCACTCGACCAACTCTTGGTGATGAGCAGAAGCGTTGCTGCCGTTGTAGCTATATGCGTTGAGTAACTTTGTTTCGTTGCTTGAAAGGCTTGCTGAACTGCCGTCATAGTATCTTGCCGAAACAGCCTGAGCCATTATGCTTGAAGCACATATCTCGGTATCCTTAGAGTAGCCGTACTGAGTTTTTCCCTTGTAGCTGTAAATGCAAAACTCCTTGATCTGTCTTTGCATACTGTCAGGAACGTGACCACTTTTTAAATATTCATCAAGCGTTTCCTGCTTAGAGGTTGTACCACTTGTGTGCAGTTTATCGAAGTTGATACAATAAGCATAGCTGCCGTCAGATGTTGAGAAATACGGCACTGAGCTTGCCCAGTAACCTGTGAAGTGTGTGTCATTGGACTTGCCCGTTTCAATGTCATAGCCGTTTGGCAGCCCTGAACCTCTGAAGTCATAGCTCCATTCATTGAGCCACTCCTGTGTGGCTTTGTTTGTGCTTGAAAACGCTGAGGCTGTTATGCCCTGCGTTAATGCCGACAAACTGAGCAGGAGAGCCATTGCAGCACTGCTCAGACGTTTGAAAAGACTTTTCTTTTTCATTTGTTTTCCTCCTAAAAATTTTTTATATATCTGAAAAGCCGTGTGGCTTGAATTTTTGCAATAAAAAAAAGCAACTCGAAATTCTCGAATTGCTTTAAAGTGTATATTCAATTTTCACTTTTTTGTATCATTGTGCTATTAATAAGTCAAGTATATCTCCCATGCAGGTTTTCCGCCTGAGTTTATTGCTGAACCATCGCCGTGCCATTCTTGATAGAGTGTGATATGTGATGAATCTCTACCAATTACATTATATAGGTCATCAAGATGTCCCTTTACTTTACGATAAAGCTCGTCATATGAGGAGTAAGTGTCAGGTGAAACCGTATCAGGTGTACCCCACGAGTTATCTTCAAGGTTTGTGTTTCGCTCCAGTGTTTCGTAACATTCTTCAATGGAAGAATATCCACACTCTTCATAAATGGAAGAAATGAAATCCCACGATTGTGTTCTTGAATAAGCATTCAGTTCTCTGCAAAGTCTGTCTATATCATTCTGTGTCAGCTTAAACTTTGGCTTAGCCGTTGTAGTTGTAGTCGGCTTTGGGGCTTGCGTTTTCTTTGCCGTTGTGGTTGTCTGACGCTCTGTCTGTCTTTCTGTCTGACGTTCCGTCTGCTGTGGCTGATAGCTGTTGTTATTGTCATTGCTGTAGCTGTTGTTGCCTGAGCCGTTGTTGCCTGAGCCGTTGTTTGCGGTGCTGTGGCTGTAGCTCTGATTATTATTCGCTGTGCCGCCATTACTAGCTGGGCTGTTCGATTTTGTGGTTGAACCGCCCTTGGTAGTGGTTGAAGATTTACCACTGCTTGTGCTTGCGGACGTTGTTGATGATGTTGTGGTAGCCGAAAGGGAAGTTGTTTCCTCACTCTGAGAGGTCAGTGTGGCTTCCGTTGTGGTAGTTGCCGAAGCTTCTGTGCTTGAAGTCGTTGTGGTTGCCTTTGGAGGGGCTGATGATGTATCTGTATTAACATTTCCGCAGCCTGTCACGCCGAGCATTGCGGCTGTTATCAGCAGGGAAGCTATCGTTCTTGTTATATCTGTTCTTTTCATTGTGGAGTCCTCCTTTTGCTTTTCTTGCTATCATTATATCATATATTCTTTTCGGTGTAAATGCTAATGGTAACTAATCTTTTTTGGTCATGTTTACCAAAATCAGCCGAAAAATATTAAAATATGAAACTCACATATGAAGTGAATTTCCGTGTCCCATATCTTTACCTTTTGATAATTCAGATCTAAGCTCCTTATTTGCCGCCTTCAACTTGTCAATTTCGTTTTTCAAAGCGATAGTTTCATTAAAAAGCTTTGCATTCAGCCCGATGACCTTTGCATAATCCCGTGAGAAGTTGTCGAGTGTTTCCTTGAGGTCAAGCTGCTGTGCAGTAAATTTGCGATAGCAGTCATCTTCTTTTTCATAGCGCCCGTTTATTACCTGAAAATCCTTTTGCAGCGTGTTGAGCATATCTTGGTGCTGTCCTGTGAGGGCTTTGTCATTTGGCGTCTTGCCGATATTGTCCATTATTTTATTGTACTGTTCTGAAAATTCAGCGTGAAATGTCTTTTCATCATTAACGCCCAACTGACGAGCAAGCTTCTGAATTTCTTCTGTGTTTTTTCTAAGTTGCGATCTTCTGGAAAGTGTCAAGGAGCCGATTAATGTCAATACAGCAGGAACAATAGCTGCAATCAAAGTAACCCACCAATGTATCATAAAAGCCTCATTTCCGCAAACAAATATAATGAATAATGTACTGTATATAACGTTGAACATTACATATATCGTTGCTAATTTATCCATTTTAATTTACCTCTATTCTATCATATTTTACAAAATTCGTCAAGATAATTTTATCGCCCTCTTGACTGGTGTCCTCTGTTCTTCTTGATCGTGTTATCATTACTTTCTGATCGCACAAGCGTTTCAAGTGCCTGTTCTTTTGAGGTGCATTGACTCTTGTGTGCCCAGTCTATGCGGTGCCCACTGAGCTTACAGCCGTAAGCAATGTAATTGCCGCCAAATGTGTTTTCAAGGACCGCTGTTGTGTGTCCGTCAGGCTCATTTCGTACAGCAGATATTCTGTAGATCATATTTTCTTTTTCGGCTTGATAATAGCTTTCCGAATAAGGCTTAAATTGCATTTTCATCTTTTAGGACTTCCTTTAGGCTTAGGCTTGGCTGCGGCTCTTTCAGGTGCCTGAATCGGTGTTAGCTCCTCGAATGAGATGAAATGCACCTCACATCTGAATGCCTCACCTATCTCTCGCTCTGTAAATCTGTCTGGCTTTTTAAACATCTCAAGATACTTTTTGACTTGGTTTTCTGTCAAAGATAGACTATCTTCACCATTATCTCCGGTTATAAAGAATGTTCCGCATATCGTTTGCTTGCCGTCAAATTTTCTGTTCGGCTGCATTTCACATATACGGGCTTCTTCATTTCCCCAGGCAAGTGCTTTAGGGTCTGAGATATAGCCGTAAAGAGGCTCTATGTAGCCGTCAACCACCTTTTGCATTGCTCTCAGCTTACTTTCAGAGCAGTCAAGAAGCTTTTCATATGCAGGCTTGTTCGGCTCAACGACCACTACTCTCAAAATATCGTCACGCTGCTTATTGAGTGAGTCAAGTTTTTTATCTGTTCTTTTGATAAGCTCAGTAAACTCATACGGTTTATTCATATAAGCAACGTTACATTCCTCAACGGTCTGTTTGGCAACTTCAATTACTTTACTGAGATCCAGCTTGTAGTCCTTGGCAAAACTTCCGTATCTGTTTACGTTTTCAGAATATCTGTAGATATTCTTATCGAGATCCAATGTGACATACGTACTGATCTCATTGCTTTGGTCAAAAACTCTTTTGTAAAGCGGTAATTCATCAGCATTTATTTTCTCAAATACATTCTCGCTTTTTTTTGCTGTCATAAACTCATTTGAATAGGTTATCGCTTCAAACGCCTTATCAAGAGCGATATCATTATGCTGTGCATATTCGATCGCCTGATCAAGTCTTAGCGGACCTGTTACGCAATTGCCGCCGTGGTGAGTATAGTAATAACTGTTCTCACCGTTGTTAATGACTTCATATATTGCATTATTCAACTTTGGACCTCCTTACACCCTACCACGTGTGGTAGGGTAGTGTGATATAGAATGTTTGTTTGATTTCTCCTTGTGTCTGCTTTTTCAGGTGTACTTGACATTTACGGCTGTATATGATATATTACTATCAAAGCAAATAGCTGAAGTCGTTTTGGATAATTGGTATCCTATAGTCGTGAACAGCTCATTTGCTTTTTTTCATTTATAGCTACTACTTTCTTCCCATACTCTTTTTCTTCATCGGAGTTGTTTTTTTCGGCAGCTCAAGACATTTAGCATACTCTGGATCTTTAAGGGCAGTGTCAACTATGTTAAGCAGTTGCTTCTTTTGATCATCATTAAGAGTGTAGTGAAAAACAGGACCCTTGTCCATGCTTTTGTCATTTTTCAGCGTTGAGAAGTTTTGCTCGGAAAGCATATAGAATGTGTGTAGTGCTGCTGATGATCCGTGATATCCTGCATATTTTGTTACATAGCCCACTGGTATGCCCATTTTTACTGCCTGTACAGCCTGTCTGTCCGAAAGAAAAATATCATTTTGTGACTGCTCAAAACACTTGTCGTTAGCATTATGGCACTTTTTTGAAATGTTATCTATATATGCTTTAGCTTTAGCTGTGTTTTCAGAAGAACGTGTTTCAATAAGTTTTTCATATACCATATGTTCTATCTTTGAAATTGCAGGCTCATTAGTATCATTCCAATCCATTGCCATTTCAGCACTTTCAATATACTGTTCTTTATCAGCGAGGCTCATATTTTGAGCGTAATGAGATACAAGTTTGCCTGCATAATTTTTATCAGCGTTATCCAACACATCTTCTATAGCCATGTTGTAGTCCTCAAGGTGATCGTCCATTTTCTCGTAACGATAGATAACGTCAGAAATAAAAAGATTGCTGTTTTTCAGAAAATCCTTTGAAAGTTCAGTGTTGCCTATTTTCAGACTATCCATTTCGTCCAAAGCATTGAGTATATCCTGCCGTCTATCATCATTCTCTTTGATACAGTATGCCTGAGATATTTCCGCAGGCGTTAGCTCAATGCCAACTCGCTTTCCGTCAATGACACGTTCGATTATCATTGTATCAGAATTAATCTTATTATAGACAAAAAGCGTAGCATAGCAATCGCCCAAGCTGTTATGTGCAGTTTCAGCTCTTTGTGACCAGTCATAGCCGTAGTAGTCGGCGGCTGTTGTGAGCTTCTGCCATTTATAGCCGTCACGGAAACTGTTCCGTTCACCATATATCTCAGCGAAATCTTCCATAACATCAATTGTATCTATATCGTCAGGAACTATCGCACCATTTGCTTTAAGAAAACCAATGTCAAACTGCGTGTTGTACCCGATTATAGTATCAGAATTTTCAATAATAGCATTTATCTCTGATATTTTTTCAGAAATAGCAGGGCGATCAGCGACCATTTCAGGACTTATGCCGTTCACCTGTTCAGCTTCTTTCCATTCGGTACGGTGCTGCGGCTTGAAATATTCATCGAATAATACATTTCCGTCAGTATCTATGATAGATACTTGTAGCAGCTCGTCCCCGTCATATGGGTGAAAGCCAGTTGTTTCTGTATCAATAATGATATATTTGTTTTTCATAATTGCTCACTATGCCTTTCTTTTTATATTAAACATAATCATCTTCAAAGTCCGTAACCCAAAAACCACCAAAGTATGTATAGTACCAATCTTGAAATTGCGCATTGAGTTCCCAATTATCGCCATAATAGTAGTCTGCGAGGTAATCAAGCTTATCGTCTGCATCGCCTGTTTGGTCAGAGTCACAAATAAATCCTTCAATATTGTCAAAACTACAATTCGTCGGATCTTCGCCACTCGAAAAGACTTCATTAAGATAGTTTCGCCATTTCTCCTCTATCTTATATTTTCCCATAACACGCTTGAATGAAATAAACATACGCTCATCAAGTTCAAGACTTTCATCATTACATATAAACTCCTGAACGTGTTTTCTGGCATCTTCTCTAAAAGCACAATCGTTGCACATCAGCTCGGTTGAATTATCAACGTCTATATTTTTCTCGTGCAAATCATACAATTCGTCACAATTAAAATCATTAAGAATAGCACCACATTTTTTGCACTTTAATTCACCCTCAACCATTGTCATATCACTCCTTTATTAAAATCTTCTCACATGGAAATCTCGAATCTCATCTTGATTGCTTCAAAGTAGTACGGTGCATACGTGCAGTTGAAAATAGTGTCAGGCGCATAATACTTGCTCGGCACATATTCTTTCGCTCCGTTCTTGTCGATATACGTTTCGGGGGGATCGGAGTCATACACTGAACCGTTCCAAAGGTTGAATGCCAAACGTGTTGTTTTACTGCTTGTGCTTGTCTGAAACGGCTTATTCAGACCCTCGAAAATAATAACATCTTTTTTTACGTCATATAGTGCGCCAATATGGTGACGCAAAACACTGTCCATTGTCAAAAGATACGCAAGCGACAAGTGATAGCTGTCAAGATAGGGCATTTTCTTGCACAACTTATTAAAAAGTTCCTCGTGTTCTTCATCATAGAATATCATTATTTTTTCCTGCCTTTCTTGAAAAGTCTGTATTTCTCAGGAATAAATTCTCTGATTATTCCCCAAATTCCTGTTATACAAAGACTTGCACCCAGTGAAATGTAAAATATTCTTTCCATGGTCTAATTACTCCTTTTTATAAAAAAAAGGACACCTGAAATATCAAGTGTCCTTACGTTTGTATTCGATTTTTGTCCGTGGACAAAATTACTTCGCAGCTTTGAATTTGTTATATGTTTCCTCGTTAAGTTCCGCAAGCTCTAAAGCTTCTGATAGCTTAAAACCTTTTGCTAAAAGATTGTCGATTATTTTAACTTGCATTTCAATATTAGCTTGATTTTGTTCCAATTTCTCTGAATTTTCTACAGATACATTCGTATTATGTTCTTTTCCCTCATTTATATTGCTTTTTATCATTTCCATCGTAATATCTTTGCCGTCATTGTATTTATCAATCCAATATCCTTTTATTTCACAAATAAGAGCAGCAATTATATTGCTTATTAGGAATGGTAAGAATGCGTAATTTAATGCTGCCTGCACTATTCCTTTTGGTGTGTAGCCAATCGATATCAAAAAATCGGAAGAATCATATTTTTGAAACAGGCTATCAGGTAGAACATCAAAAATAGCGTCCTTAATGTATATCATCAATCCAATCGCAGTAGATAATATAATATTTGCTAATGTAGCAACTTTGTTGTTAGCCATGCAACTGACAATTGACCATGAAATGGTTATTGCTAATACTATCAATACATATTGTATGATGAAATCATATGAATTATTTCCTAAATGTGCAATTTTGTTAAAGACATCAAAAAGTACGGCTAACGATATAAGCTCTAAAAAGACACTATCTAATAAAAATGAACGTAATGATGTCGTCATTTTATTTAGTGACCTTATAAAATCAATCAGAAAAAAACATATTGATATTATTACTAGCTGTTTAATTACAATTCATAATGAGATA
>ERZ834769.605-NODE-605-length-36548-cov-8.165100_pt1 | contig 36548 bp, 36 predicted proteins | sample MGYA00519690_ERZ834769 | MGnify/ENA primary metagenome ERZ834769 (study PRJEB31850, sample SAMEA3708760) | human gut metagenome | biome: human gut; feature: human-associated habitat; material: faeces | place: China | collected 2014 ... | reverse complement strand
ATTTATGAAGTTATAAATATTTCAAATAACAGGCAATATTGAGAATAGATATTGAAATAAAAAATGTATCATTAATATAATATTCTGTATATTAGTGTATTATATTATTAATTAGAAGAATGTGAGTATTCCGATAAATAATTACCTGGTTGAAAAATGATTCATATGGTTTTGAAATAAAAAAATAATACGTATATTTGATTTCGTAAAACGAAATAGCAAGGTGTGTAAATGTGGGACATTTACAAACCTTGCACTCTCATTATGAGAGTGGTAGCTATACGCATTCAGTATTTATGAACAGAGTTAGAAATATTAAAATACGATTGAATGAAGAGGAGTATAAATATTTAAATTCCAAATATTTAATATTGCCTTTTACGAGTTTTAGTGCCTTTCTTCGGCATTTGATTTTTTCCAAGCATATAGAAATAAAATATACACCGAGTGATGATAACTTAGCAATGGCAATTTCTGCACGAAATAAGCAATTGCAGAATTTAAATAACCAAATATCAAAGATAGGTATAAATATAAACCAAATAGCAAAAAAAGTCAATTCACAGCAATATGTTATGCGTGAAGATATGAATCAATTATTGGAAAAATTGGATGAAATAGAAAGAACAATTTGTAATGATTTATGCGGAATCAATAGTGATTTGAAATAAACTAAAATTTGAACCAAATGAAAACAAAAGAACTGAATTATGATCTTCTTGTAGAAAATGAAACTAAGGGCCGGATGAAAATTCTTTATGAATTTGTTTCTGATTCTGATGAATTGCGTAAAGTGGACAGATTGTGGGGACTGGACAAGAATTTTCCGGATGAATTATTGGCTGGGAAAAAATACTTTGTTTTGGGTATTTCTTCAGAAGAAAAGAACCGATTGCTTGAAAAATCTTCTTTATCTATGGATGAAATGCAACAATTGTTATCTGTCCCTCAAATACGGATTGAAGAGTCCAATAATGATATTGTTTTGTCTTGGTATGACAAGAAATTGGAAGATCTTAAAACCGGACTGGATCCGGAACGGGAAGATCTCCGGAAACAGATGATTGAAACTTTATCTTCGGACAGATTGAAATTATTGGCAAACAGTTTTCCTGAGAAAAAGACAGTAGAGGATATCCGTAATCTATTGAAAGATATGTCTTCAAAACTGGATGGTATTCGCAATTCTTTTGAAGAAGATCCTTCCCAAAAAATACAACATAAGCAGACTGTATCGGAGAAAGAACAGAACCAAAATCAGGATTTAGATACAATTTCTGCTGAAGCGGAAAAATTATTTCATGAGACAATGAATTTGGAGAAGGCGGCTGTTGAATATAAAAATCAGGGATTAACCGGTCATGATATAGAAGTCCAAAACTTATTAAAAAACTGTGATGGTATCCAGTTTAAATTGGCTGGTTTGGCAGAGCAATTGGAAAGTTATATTGAGAGCAAGGAAAAAGAACAAAACAATAAAATGCAAGTGGTTGTTTTGAATGATCATGGAGTATTTTATGAATATACATCGGAAACAGATCCTAAGAATTTTTTACAGTTTCATGAGATTGAAAAAATGGCTGAGGGATTAAGAGGGGAGAAACCGGGATGTAAACTTATGGTTATTGAAATAGACAGGGATAAGTATCAGGCTATTCAAGGAGTGACTCCTGAAGTACTTCAAAAGAGAGATCTTTTATTGAAAAGTGAAGGAACAGTTACTGCTGAAATAGAAATTACTCCTGTTAAAAAAGAAAAGGAAGAGAAAGAAATACAACAAAAAAAGGAAAAATCTGAATTAGATAGAGGTATCGATAATGTTGCAAAGAAAGAAGACAGGAATGGTATTGACGCAGTAGTCAGCAATGTGAAATTGTGGGCGATGATGGTTTGGGGTATGATATTGAGAGTGAATAGTCTATTCAAAAAAGATGAAAAGCAGGAAGAAAAAAAATCTGTCGAGGATAAATCGGAAATGTTACAGATTATAGCAGTGGAAAATGAAGACGGAACTTTAAGAGAAATAAAATCAGAGCAAAATCCAAGTTTGTTCTTACATGAAATGGAACTGAGAGCTTTTGCGGATGATGTCATTAAAGAAAATGGTAAATTCAAATTGATAGAGATTCCTAAATCTGACTATCCGGATATCAATAATTATTTGACCAAAGGCATAATGACGGAGGAAGGAAAACAGAAATACCAGGAAGCAAAATTCCAATTTTTGAAGAATTGTACGGAGAAAACGAGTTATATAGCTACTTCACATTCGAAACAGGTGGAAATAAAAACTGAATTCAAAACTTCCGGGAAAGAAAAACAAGAAATTAAAAGACAAGTAAGTCATACTACCAAACGGAAAAATTCTAAGAGAAAGAAAATTTTATGATTGCCAAAATTAGGACAGGAAGTTTTCTAAAAGGAGCTTTTCAATACAATATTGGAAAGGTAGAAGAAGGTAAAGCAGCCTTCTTCTATTCATCCATGTTTAAAAATAATTTTCCTGCCCCTGATTTTAAAGCAATGCAAAAAGAATTATCGGAGATTATATCTTTTTGTCCTTCTGTTTCGAAACCAGTTTTTCATACATCATTGAATTTTTCTCCAGATGAACATTTGGATGATGAGACTTTACAATTGGTTATAAACGATTATATGGAAAAAATAGGATACGGAAATACACCGTATGTAGTATTTAAACATACGGATGTAAACCATCAACATGTCCATATAATTTCAATAAATATAGAAAAAAAAGCCAACGGCCGGTATGGTAAAATTCCGGATAATTATTTGCATTTAAGGAGCCAGGCTATTTCCAGAGCACTGGAAAAAAAATATAATTTAATTGTTGCTACAGATAAGAAAGAAAAAAGAAAAGTAGAGATACCTAATTTGAAGCAATATGGTGAAGTAGATACATTCAGCCAGATAGGTGAAGTTGTAGATTATATTTTTAATAGGTATATTTTTTATGATTTGATAGGATTAAACAGCTTGTTAAAATCGTATAATCTGGTTTGTTTTAAAAATACCTCAAGGAGTGGGGAGCCTTATTACAAATTTACTTTTCAGCATCAAGGGAAAAATATTGGGGTAGGGGGGACTGCAAAACAATTAGGGTTAAATTATTCATTCAATCAAATAAATGAACTGTTTTATAATAATAAAGTAAAAACAGCTCAAATTATTGAGAAATTTGAATTTTTCAGGAAAGAATTGTTAGATAATTACTTCTGTCTTTCAATGGAAGATTTCAACAAAATAATGTTGAAATCAGGCTATATGTCAATAGACAATGACAGGTATCTGAATATAGAGAAGCGTGTTGTTGTATCCAGGCATAGTTTAGGATTTCCCAAACGGTTTATTAATGAAGTTTCACTCAAAAAAGAATACTTCACACACATTACTAAATCTGCTACTGCATATAGAAAGAAAATGAATATCTTTCACGAAAGTACAATGTATTTATCTCCGGATCTTATAAATGGTTTCAGAACTTTTTTCAAGAGAGAGCCTACACATCTTTCGAACAGACAAAAACAGGTTTTATTGGATAACTTTTTGATGTATAAACAAAACCGGAAAAATGAGATATTAAAAAAAGAAGAAGAGAAGGATTTGAAATTGGTGCAAAAAATGTTCCGATATACTCAGGCATTAAATTTGGATTGGCAAACAACAAAAGCATTGTTGGAAAAATTTCATGTACATATACGGGAAAATGGTATTTTCATAAGTAATTCAACAGATACCGTATTACATGAGTTGAAATATTCAGATTTGGGATTCTATCAGAACCATCATTATGGTAATAACAATAAATTTGCTCAATTAAATTCTTTGACTGAGCATGAATTTTTGGTAATAGAAGCAGCTGTAAACAATAAGCCTTGTTATTTGGATTATGGTGTAAAATGGGAGAATATAAAACCATTTATTCCGGAAGATTATGCTCAACGTTATAATCTGGAATCCCAATTAACAGATAGAGTTTATTCAGAACCTGTCAGTGGGAATAATGAGAACATTAATACTTCAGATGTCATATCTCGGCCGTTACTCGGAGCTACGGACAATTATATGCCAGCAAAAAGGAAGAAAAAGGATGATGATGAAGATGATGAATTGTGTAGACGTCGTCGAAGAAAAAGAAGAAAAATTTGAACTACTAACCTTTGTCAGGGACTTTATTTAATGATACAGTGAACTACTCACGCCTGTCGGTATAAGCTTCGGAGGCAATGGTCTCCTCTCTTTTCCTGCTTCTTCCTGCCATTGCTTTTTAGGACCCAGGGTCGGTCATCCACAAGAGGGCAGTCCACAGGCTTTACTTCCCCACGTTCCGTGGGTAGGGTTTTCAAACCAAATTCTTTTATATTGCAGGCGGCATTGAAGTCCCGGTCGTGATATGTTCCACATTCGGGACAGGTCCAGCTACGCTCGCTCAGTTTCAATCCTTTATACACATAACCGCATTTACTACAGGTCTTGGAACTTGGAGCAAAGCGGTCTGTTTTTATGAGGTTCACGCCATACCACCTGCACTTGTATTCAAGCAGTGAGAGGAACATCCCGAAAGAAGCATCCCCGACAGCCCCTGCCAGATGGTGGTTGCGCTGCATCCCTTTCACATACAGATCTTCCATACAGATGGTACGCACTTGGTTCTCGTGTGTCAGAGTATGGGTAATCTTGTGAAGGTGGTCTTTACGCTGGTTGGCAATGTGTTCCAGCAAGTGTGCCACCTTGATACGTGCTTTATTACGGTTTGCAGAACCTTTCTGTTTCCGGCTCAGCCTCTTTTGCAGAAGTTGAAGCCGGGACATTGACTTTTGCAAGTTCTTCGGGTTGTCGAAGGTGTGTACATCAGAGCAAACGGCAAGCGATTTGATCCCCAGGTCTATGCCCAAGGTCGTACTCCGCCGGATGGGTGCTGGCGGAAGTTCCTGTATATTCGACTCCACCAAAACGGATGCGAAATACTTTCCCGATGGTGTCAGGCTGATAGTGACGGTTTTCACCGTACCCTTGAATTTACGGTGTAGTACGGCGGGAATATCCTTGGCTTTGGGTATGGTGATTGTGCCTTTTGCGAAATCGATCCGGCAATGTTGCGGACACTGAAAACTCTGCTGATTCTTCCGGCTCTTGAACCGGGGAAAACCGACTGCTTTTGTGTTGCGGAAGAAGTTTGAGTATGCCGTATCAAGATTACGGAGCGCACTTTGCAATGATTGCGAATTAACCTCAGAGAGCCATTCGTGCTCGGCTTTAAGTTCGCTCTTCATCAGATTGGTAAGGAAAACATTCTTCAATGTTTTTTTCCTTTCCTTGTACGCTTCAATCTTCAAAGCGAGAGCCCAATTATAGACAAAACGGCAGCAGCCGAAGGTCTTTGCGAACAAAACCTTCTGCTCGTCCGTAGGATATAGTCTGTATTTGTAGGCTCGTAACATGATTATTTTAAATTAGCTATGCTGCAAATATATAATATTTTACATATATTTGTAAGTGTATTAAAGACTTTCACCATGACATTTGCAAACAGATACACATCAAGCTCTCACTGCGTTCATAATTTGGGCTTTCACATAGTTTTCTGCCCAAAATACAGAAGAAAAGTTCTCGTGGAGGGAATAGACGAAAGACTGAAGGAACTGCTCCATGAGAAAGCCCAGGAACTGGATATAATCATAGAAAGTATGGAAATCATGCCGGATCACGTACACCTGTTCGTCAAGAGCAAGCCAACCTATGCAGTACATTTTGTAGTAAACCAGCTGAAGAGATATTCATCTGTAAAGCTCAGGGAAGAATATCCAAAGCTCCGGAGTAGACTGCCGACACTATGGACACGTTCATACTATGTGGAAACAATCGGACATATATCTGAAGATACAGTAAATAAATATATAGAGAACCAGAAGCATGTCTAAAGACGCTTTCATCCCCCGCCTGAAGAAAGAGGGGAGTATCGCTTTAATTCATAATTTATATCTTTGCAAAAAAATATAATCAAGGTATTTCCAATGAACTCACATCAGAAAAAAATAAAGGGTAATTTTCAACTATTAATAGTTGAAACAGAAAAACTTGCTATAGAAGATAATACATGGTGTGTACTTGTTAATTTAGCCGATTTCTATGACTTTTTGAAAGAATATGACCAGCTTCAAGTATTCTTAAATCCTGAAATCAAAAGTTCGAATGATGGAATTATATTGAATACAGATTCTTCTGTATTTGATTTTTTGAATATAGAAATACTCATAGTTACAGATGAAGTAAATATAAACTCAAATTGTATGGAGATTCATAATATAGAATTGATTAGCGGCTTAATGAGTTTTAAAACTATTTTTGACACAATGGAAAGAGGAGAAATTTTACCGGAAAATTTTCGAATAATCGTGAAAATAGTTGTACTTAAGGATGACAAGGTGAACTACTCACACCCAAAGGTATGAGCTTCGGAACAGTTACACCTCCGATTTGACAAACTTATAAAATCATAGAAAAACTTACAGAATCCTATAATTTACGTTGTCTTCCTGTTTCAACCTTGCTGGTTGCAATCCCATTCCTTGCGAAGTGGGAAAGCAGAGCCGTCAAGTCCTCAGGCGTAGATTCGGGGTAATCTGCCCCTATTTGTTTTTTTGTTATGAGAGAAAGAAGATTCAGGCTTGCATTATAGTCACGGTCTATAACAGCATCGCACTTGTCGCAATGGTAGATGTTTCTTTAGGGATGGGAGTATGTCAACACCTGATGACAAATTAGTCAAATTGCTTTGTTTTTGTCAAAAGCATTATCTCTCTATTTTGCCGCTTAATAATTTCCATTAAATCTCCAAAACCAACAGTAAGTCCCTGTCCTGACTGATTAATTAAAGATTTATACCTTTCTTCCAATATATGAAGTAAAGAATGGATCATATCCTCGCAATATGTATTATTACATATATATGATTGCATGATTTTATTCTGCATTTCTATTATTTTCAATAAATCCGCAAATGTATGCTGATTCATGGATGAATCTCCCAAAATTTCATTTTTTTCTTTATCACGCTTAATAAGAGGGGTTCCTATTCCAAATAATAGCCAATCAAGAGAGACTTCCGGATATAATTCACACAACCTTTTTAAAACCAAAACGGAAAAATCTCGTGGTTTTTGAAAGAATGTAGGAGAAAAACCCATTTTTATTGATAATTGACTTCGCTTCAGATTTAATATATCTATCAATTGCATTAAGCGATCATAAATTTCATAATTCTTAGTTTCTTCCATTGAAAATAATTTTAACAGGAACAAATATACGAATATTTGAATATTCCTGCATCATCTATATGTTTTTCAATATACTATCTACAGAATACTTTTACTGGTCTAAAAAATATTTAAAGATTTTCAAAAAACCATTTGTAAAATATATTTTAGAATACCACTTTGTAAAACAAAATATATTTTACATCTTTGCATTGATATTTTAAAATACTGGGCTTGTTCTGAATATGGCACTCACCATGACCGGGACTATAACAGTAGTTCACGATATCCTACTTGATGCGGAAGTAGAACAAAAACAAATATAACCAAATGAAAACTAAATTATTCTTCATCATGGCATTTTCATGCCTAATGATGTCTTTTTATGGACAAGCCCAACGCTACTATGGGCAATGGACTATTTCTGGTGGTAGCGGATATGGCAACGAGGGATGGCACATTAACATCAGCGGAGAAAAGTATATCGGACGTACTTTATCTGCAATCAAAACAAGTTTTAAATTTACCCGTCAGAAGGAACAATTTGACGAATGGAAATTTCCGATCAACCGGTATATATTGAACCTTTCCTATTTTTACTCATTAGAACGCTATATGAGTAGTAAAATATTTATTAATGCCGGAGGTGGATTTTTTATAGGTGGAGAAGATTTTCGCCCTATACAACTTCCATATGGAGTTGTCCAAGTTGAAGGTAATAAATTCTGTACAGGATTGTTTATCTATCCACAAATAGAATTCATCTTTAAAGAAGGAGGTAATATTGTCGGTTATTTTGAACCACAAATCGCTTATGATTTTCTTACACGTCTGAATAAATTCCAATATTCCGCATCCATCGGAATAAAATATTATTTTTAATCTGATTACAAAATCATGAAAACCAGGCTAATAGTACAAATGAGCATCGTAATGCTCCTTATCCTGATTGTCATAATAAGAATCCTTAACAAAAACAATCAGGAAATAGAAGGATACATCAACATACTTGATAAATATCATCAAAGTATACTGGAAATCAATCAAAATATATCTCAAATTGAACAAATAGGAAAAATTAACAGAGATTTTATAGAAGAACAGTTTTTAATGAATAGTAAAAAAAATGCACATGCGGATAGTATTTTTATATCACATATAGCAGTCTATAGGGATTCCATAAAAAAATGGATGCCAAGAATTAATAGAATCATAAAAGATACATGTCCTCCATCCGATATTGTATACACTGATACAAATCGGATCTATTATCAATCAGCAAACTTACAGGTTGGTGAAAACAATCAGTTTGTAATTACAGGCCATCCTGGAGATAAAATCGGATTTTGCAGTACTAAAAATAGTAAAATATCCCTGGTACAAGGAATAAATAATAAAGGGGAATTGATCGATATCAACGAAGAAATATCACAGAAACTCATCTTTTTGAAATATCCTATAAATATTTTTCAGATCACATCCACATTATGTAGTCAGGATACATTAATTATTTCAAGTACAAATAAATCAGATACTATAATTAGTTGTTTTCAGCCCAGTGCGATACAATATCAATTAACACACCATATAATACCTGACACAGAAGGTTATAATATCATTTTATCAGTGACGTTTAGTGATGAAGTAGTACAAGACATTAAAACCACTTTGTCTGTTTCAATTGAAATCAATTCCCAAATAAAAATGATTACTGAAAATGTTCTCATACCGGCCGGAACTACAGAATATAAAAAAGAGATTCCATATAAAATTTTAGGACGTCATCCATATCATTTTGATATAAAAAATGTCTCGTTACCAATAGAATCCAATAACAATATAATCTATCATGCAGCCAATTAAAATCAATGATAATGAGTTCCTGTTGTTAAAGGATTTTTTTCCAAACAAAGAATATTCAATCACACGGAATATTGAAGGGTATCATGTTTATTTCAAAGAGATCAGTTCCCAAGAGCTTTTTGAATTTGGGAAAATATGCGGAAATGCATTACCTATAAATCATGAAACTAAACAAAAGAGAAAATTAATCTATATCCCTCTTCGGATATATTTAATTGCTGGCTGTCTATTTCTGTTACTTTGCCTGGTATCTATCAGCAATACAACTATCAAAAGATTTAATGAAATACAACAAAACTATGATTCAAAAAAAAACATTACTGCAATTGATAGTAGCCGGTGCAATCCTTGATGATGAAGAACTTTTTCTTGCAAAAAAGAAAGAAGCCGCCCAAAGATCTAAACGACAAGCAAAAAAAAAGGGACACAATGTGAAACATAAAAATAGAAAATCATGATCAACTCCATTTTAATCGAAGGAAGAATTGTCAAACAACCGGAAATAAAAGCCTTAGACAACGAGAAACAAACGAAAATAGCTGTTTTCTCAATAGCGCATCATAACATTAAAAATGAATGTATTTATTTTCCTGTTTCAGGTTATAATTCAATTTGTAATGCAGCAGAGAAGCTGCAAAAGGGAGACCGCATTACAATACAAGGCAGATTAAATCTTAGTACCTGGGATAAAGAAGGTGAAAAGCACCAACGTATTGAGATAATTGCAGATCTTATCCATTTTACAGGGCTGAAAAAAAATGAGCCAGAGACAAATAATGTAAAGTCAGATTCAAATAATACTCCATTTTAAAACAAACAGCCATGATTAAAAACACTATTGTAAGAGTAAATATTGTTCCTGAACGCTATCTAAAAGAACTCAATATCGGATTTTATGAATGCAAAATAGATAGTGACGAAAGAACTGTGACTATCATAATAGATAAAACTGTATACTATCTGTTCAGTGAAGAAGAGAATGAATATTGGAATGAAGTAGAAAGTTGTAAACTACCCATAGGCTAAAGACCTATGGGCTTTAAACCTAAGTAGAAGCATGCAGATTGCAAGACAACATACCCGATTTTTCAGGCAGGTTTACGACAACCCCAAGCAGAGTGATTTCATTCAATTGAAAAAACAAAAAGTAATTTAGTATTAATTTCTAAAGCGAGCAAGGCGCAATTCCTCCCACAAACTGAAGATTTGTGGGTTTCCTTGTACCAATTTTTATGAATGAACTAGATAGTAAAACCTTGTTAAAGTTGCTAATACCGTTCAAGGTATTAGCAATCACATTATTTTTGAGCGGATTATATGTATTCGGCTATGAATTTTGGTTTCAACATGATCTGACGTTAGAACCAATCAACGATTTCTTCAGAATAATAAATAACCGATTTAATATATTTGACAAGCGTTTATATTATCACTTGTTCATCGGATTTTTTCTTGCCTGTAGCTTTATTCCTACAAACGTTTTACCAACAAAACATATATCAGCCAAAATAACAATATCACTGTTGCTATTAGGGGTTATTTTATTCTATTTCCCATTTGTCAATCCCCTTCTTTATATAATATTTACCATTATCGGTTTTTTCATGTTAATGTTTGGCTTCCTTTCTATTCGAACAGGTATGACCATAAACAAGAATAAGGATGAATTCAATACACTACAAGAAAACTTTTCACAATTTGAACAGAAATTGGAGAATCCTTACAGCGTTAATCTGCCTACATATTATTTTGTCAAAAATGATGAAGACAAATTAGAAAAAAGACATGGTTGGATCAATATTGTAAATCCATTCCGAGCTTCCCTCGTCATGGGAACCCCAGGCTCCGGAAAATCATTTTGTTTTATCAATCCTGCAATAGAACAAATGCTACACAAATATTTTGCCATGTACTTGTATGATTTCAAATTTCCGACTTTGAGTACTTTGGCATACAACCATTTCTTATGGGCCCAAAAAGAAGCTCAAAAAAAAGTGGAACACCTGGAAGAAGAAGACTTTGAAGTACGAAAGATAGCATCAGCATATGCATATGCAAATGCCAAATGCTATGTTCTGAATTTTGATTCTCCAGCTTTCTCTCATGGTGCAAATCCATTGAATGCAAAATTAGTACAATCAGATACTGATGCGAAAGACGCAGCAGAAACGATTATGTTAGCTCTCAATCCAGAAAGTAGAAAGAACCGGGATTTCTTTGTATTGTCAGCTATAAATCTCGTCCAGGCTTTAATCATGTGGCTCCGCCAATATAAAAATGGGAAATATTGCACTTTTGCCCACATGGTTGAATTACTGAATATTGAACTTGATGAACTATTCCCAATTCTAATGAGTGTAAAAAATCTGGAAGCTATTGTGAAACCATTTGCTGATGCTTTCAAAGAAGGGGCAATGGATCAGCTTCAAGGTCAGGTAGCAAGTGCAAAAATGCCACTCGTTGCCATTGCCGGCGAAAATATGTGGTGGATCTGTACACACGAAGATTTCGAATTAGATGTAAATGATCCTTTGGAACCCAAATTGCTGTGTGTAGGTAATAATCCAAAGAAAAAAGAAACTTATGCCCCCTTACTTTCTTTGTATACCAGCCAAATAATAAAAACTATCAATAATCAGAACAAACACCACTCCTCAGTAATGCTTGATGAATTACCAACAATTTACTTAAATGGACTTGACAATCTTATTGCTACAGCACGTAGTAATAAAGTTGCAGTTTATCTCGGCATTCAGGATATTTCCCAATTGGAAGTAGGTTATGGAAAAGAACGAGCCACCGCATTAATAAATACTATTGGAAATTTCTTCTCCGGCCAAGTACAAGGCGATACTGCTAGGTTCGTATCAAATATGTTCGGCAAAAACTTGCAAAAAAGTACATCAGTAAGTATCTCACAAGATGGTAACATTTCAAAATCAGTGAACGAGACAAGAGATCTGATTATACCAGAAAATAAAGTAGCAAATCTTACCCAAGGATTCTTTGTCGGCCGTGTAGCTGATGATTTTGATCAACCCATAGACAAAAAACTATTTCATTGCAAAATAGATATTGATACACAAAAAATTGAAGAAGACGAAAAAAAATTCGTTGATATACCCATTATTACACATTTTGATAAAGGAAATGCCCCTCAAATATACATGCAGGAATACTATGAGGAGTTCACTTCACACTTCAAAGACTATACAAACGGGAAAAATTCTGAAGCTATTTTAATGATGGAGCAAATTTTGTGCAAATCAGACAGTAATTGTGTCTATACTCTTAATTATGATGATTTTCAAATTGATTGTAACAATCTGTCATATTTTACTTTGAATATACTGAAAACAAAATTGAATATCCATAAGAGTTTCACTCAAGAGTTATTTGATAAGAAAATAAAGAAGAAATTAATTAAATACTACATCAAACAATTATGCGATTATGATTTTCTCGAAAGGATGGGACAATATAACGGAAATCAAAATAGATATTATGTAACAATATGGATGAAAGCTCATGTCCGGGCAAATTATTATAAAATAAAGGAAGATATCCTGGAAATTACAACAGAAGTAATTGATGAATTACTGAAAAATCCGGAAACGCAACGATTATTTCGTAGTGAATACTTAGAACGTTGGCGAAATATACAGGAAGGGATGTATGATGAAGAGATGTATGATGAAGAGATGTATGATGAAGAGATATATGATGATACTTGGAATTATCCCTCTTAGGCTTGAAAAGGTCTAAAGAAGTCGATTCCGTTAATATGGAGTTTTGAGTAAATAGGTAATAACTGACACAAGCCTAAAAGGAATAATTCCGAAATTATATATATATGAAAGATATTAATACAAAAAAAATATTGATTATACTTGGCGAAAGGTTCGCTATATACCGAGCAAATGAAAATGTTAATAAAAACAAGATTCTTGAACAAGTGGGCATTTCACGCCCTACTTTACTCCGCTTTGAACAGGGGAAAGGAATATCTCTTATCTCATTTATCAAATTATCACGAAGCGTAAATAAAATATGCTTCTTTAAAGGTCTGACGGCTAAAAATCCATTAAAACAATCTCGCAGTTTTAATGCACAGAAAGATAGCGAAATATTGTCAGATATAGGATTCTTCATTTATGTAGAAAGAATTTCTGCACATATCAAGTTAAAAGAATTAGCAGAAAATGCAGGAATAAGTACTCCAACTCTTAACCGACTTGAAAAAGGCCATGAAGGAGTGTCCCTTGAGACCTACATAAAATGCTTAAAAGCCATCGGGAAAGCTGACAAACTTCTGGAATTTTAATTCATAAGTTTGTCAAATCAGCTGTTTCATGCAAGGAGATTCAGGAACGAATGCAAAGTTCATGCCTTCAGGCGTAAGTAGTTCACGATAGCCAATATTGAAAACACAATACAAATTTATTATCTTTGTGACAAATGGAATTACAAGATTTAAAGAAATCTATTGATTTGGAAGGTTTCATTTCTGAATACGGATATCAAAAGAATAAATTCAAATCTTCCAAGAATATACCCGTATATGAAAACGGAAATGAAAGGCTCATCATAAGACAAGGTAATGATTGCAAAATTTATTACGTTGCCGGAAGTGATGAGAAAGGTACTGTTATTGATTTTGTTAAAAATAGGCCAAACCTTTTAAAGAACTGTCCGGCAAAGAATATATTTGAACAAATAAAATTATTCCTTAATCAATACGTAGGAAATAGGGCTGCCATATCTCATATGGCAACGGATATAAATACTGAAACCAATGTCAGCTTCAATGCAGACTCCTTTTTTTTCCCAAAAGAAAAAAATATAAATAACACCTGCTTCAGTTATCTGAAAAGACGCAACATTGTACAAGAAACACTGACTTCTCCTGTTTTTAACAATATCGGATTAGTTAAAAACAAAAAAAATAACCAGATATATTATAATCTTGCATTTCCTCTATTTGACGAAGATAACAATATAAAAGGCATTGATTATAGGTTCTTTGATCAGCAAGGACAAAATCACAAAATGTTCCTTCCAGGATCTGATAAAAAACATGCAATAGGAATCTCTTCCAGCAAACAGAAAAATATCAAAGAAATTATCTTAGTCGAGAGTCCCATCGATGCCATGAGCCATTATCAACTCCGACGTAAAGGTAAGGACGATCTTCTATATATGTATTTTGATGGAACTATCTGTAAAGAACAGATAAATACATTCCTCAATATTATAAATAGTATGCCATCAAAACCCAGTATAACATTGGGTTTTGACAATGATATACAAGGGAACCTTACTGGCCAGATATATACACTTTCTATTCTAATCAGTTTATTGACAAAAGATGCTGTACCTTATGCTTTTGCAAGCAATCAGAAAATTAAATTTACAATAGATAACAAACACAAAGATATCTTTTCATCCATTTTGAAAAACCCAGAGATCGAGCATACAATAAATGAAAATTCATTTTCAATAATCTTCCCTAAAGATAAAGATATCATCTTTAAAATTACTCAAAATCTTTCAATTGAGAATGTCAAGATAGAACAGTCTGTATGTAAGGATTGGAATGATGATTTAAGACAGACTAACGAATTGAAAAATCATCCATCTAGAAAGCTCTAAGAAAAATATAAATATATTTTGCAAATATATTTACAAACTAAAATATATTTAATAAATATGTTTTGGTTTGATGCTTTTTTGTACATTTGCTGCATAATTATCGCCTCTAAAATCAAAAGAGGAATGGGTCTAACTAAATAAGTGATTATGTCAAGAGTAAAAATTCAAATTCCGAAAACTTTAGAAGAAATCGGAATCAAAGTAGAAAATCTAGACGAACAAGACAGGGCTATGCTTGAAAATGGAGAGAAAAGCCGTTTATTCAATGACTTGAAAATCAAATTACCTTCTGGAAAAGAAGTACCATTTGCAGGGAAAATCCATCTATGGAAAGATCAGGATGGTAATGTGCAATACTATGTTCATTCTGTAAGGGCTGAACCTATACTGAGCAAATATCAAGGTTATGAGTTTAATCAAGAAGAACAAAAACAATTACGGGAACAAGGACAATTAGATCATCCTGTTGTATTGTCTTTTAAAGGTAAAGAGCACACATGTATGATCGGTATAGATCCTGAAACCCGGGAAGTGATGCACGTACCCTGCCAGAATATTTATATACCTCCAACAATATTGGGAAGGAAGATTTCAGATGATGAACGGATGGCTATACAAAAAGGAGGGAAAGTATATCTTGAGAATTTACAAAAGGAGGGAAAGACATTTGATGCGATTGTTTCATTCAGCTTTAGTAAGAATCCAGGGAAAGGAGGATTAAGTTTTAAAACTCCTAGTCCGACAGAATTACAAACTATCCGAAAAGGAAGTTTAGTAGAAACAAATGAACAACGCCAGGCTTCGAAAGAGAAAAAAGAAGTAAAACAAGAACCAGTAACTCTGGTACAAAATAAAAAAAGGCAGGGGCCAAAATTGTAATGCCAAATGATCATTCCTGGGCATAGTTCGTTAAAATCAGTAGAGGGTGTCCAAAAAGTATTTGGCACCCTCGATTTATTCGTATCCCTATTGGAGACTGAAATCAAATATCCGATTCTACAAGGGGGTATTTTGCCTTTTTGGACACCCTCTTTTCTTTCTCTCTTTAGAGAGATCTTTGCAGATATAACTTTTTGCTTCACTGTTTTGTAGTAAACTCCCCATCGGCTAAAGACCAATGGGCTTTAAACCTAAGCAGAAGCATGCAGATTGCAAGACAACATACCCGATTTTTCAGGCAGGTTTACGACAACCCCAAACAGAGCGATATTCTTTGCGGCATTAATATCCGCATCCATATCGCTTCCGCAATATTGGCACTTAAAAGACTTGTTGTTTCTTGTACCGGTATGCTGGCACTTGTGGCAAGTCTGAGAAGTATATGCAGGTGGAACGACAACCAACTTGACTCCGGAAAGTTTGCACTTGTAGGCAAGGAACTCCCGAAGCTGACTGAAATTCCAAGAATTGAGTTTTGTTTTAAAGGTCTTGTTTCTCCGTTTGGATGTTTTGCGAATGTTTTTCAAGTCCTCAATGGCTATGCCGGTGCCTCGTTGTCTGGCTTCGGAAACAATATTCTTGGAAATGGTATGGTTGATTATCATTGCAGTGGTCTTTTCTCTCCCTTTAAGCCGTTTCAAAAGTCTGGCGCATCCACGCTTGCATTGCCTTGTTCTGCCTTTTGTGCCTTTGGATTGAATAGAACCACGTATTTTTCTTTGTTTTTCCCTATATCTGTTAAGAGAGTCGGAAGAATAGGTTTTACCATCAGAAGTGCTTACAATGTCGGTTATGCCAAAATCAAGTCCGATAAAATCCTCAATGTCTTCGACCTCTTCTTCAGGAACTTCAACCGTCTGAAAGAGGAAAAACTTGCCTTTCTTGAAAACAAGGTCAGCTTCTCCTTTGATATACGGAAGATAGTTGGTGTTGTGGCATACAAACGGAATACGCTGCCTTTTCTCAATAGTCCAAATAGAAACCGTATTTTCGGAATAAGACAATATCCGGCTGTCATAACTGATGCTGCCAAGTTCTCTGAAACTCCGCTTGACCTTTTTGTCAAGTTTGTAGGCATCTGCAACTTTGCTGATACAGCGTACAACCATCTGTGCAGAAAGATTAAAGTCTTCACGGATAGCGGTGTAGCAATGATGGTGTATTTTAAATTGAGTGAAAACCTTATCCTTCCATACCATATCGGAGATGCGGTTACACGCAGCATTAGCTTCCTTGATAGTATCAAGAAGAAGATTGCTTTGCGACTGGTCTGGAAGAAGTTTAATTTTCAATGTCAATTTCATACTATAAATATACTTCATTCAATTGAAAAAACAAAAAGTAATTTAGTATTAATTTCTAAAGCGAGCAAGGCGCAATTCCTCCCACAAACTGAAGATTTGTGGGTTTCCTTGTACCAATTTTTATGAAAAACGTGTATAAACAAGAAATAAATAATATTCTATATTCAAATGCCTGGCAAGGGATACAGAATATTCAACAAGATAAAGCAACCCCTTTGCAGTGGCTTAATATGCTTAAAAATAATGGTTCATTAAAAAAAGAAGAAGATAAATGGTTGGGGCTTTCAGAATATCTTGAGAAAAGCAAAAAAAAGAGCGTGGGAAAAAATGAAATACTTGCCTATATTGAACAAAATAAAGTAAAAGTAGAAGAATATATCATACCTTCAGAAAACAAACTTACGAAAGCATATTCTATACAAGAACTGGAGAATAAAAAAGAAATAGTATTTAGTATATCTAATATTGAAGAATGGGAAGTTGATGATGATATTCATTACGGAAAACTCACAAACGGGAAAGCCATAGCCTGGACACGTATAGGTGATATCTGTCAGAATGGAGAAAAAATACTTATAATAGATGAATTACAAAGTAAACGTCACCAATTACGCCGAAATAAAAATAGCAATATACCGGATGCTCCATTTGGAAATCATTGGTATGAGCTTGTTATGAAAAGGTTGATGCAATATGCAGCCAAATATAATTATCAAAAAATTGCCTGGACAAAAGGGAAATTACAGAAAGAAAGATATGAAATAGGCATGGATTACGACAATATCATTTATGTGAAAGATAACCTGCAGCATATATTCCCTGGGAAACTGATCATACAACCACACAAATCTGTTCCGACTGTACATAGCATAGAAAATGAACAGAATATGATAGATATTATAGGCCCTGTCTTCAGTAAACGAATTCTTGCCGGAGAGTATGTATTGGAAAATGTGAAGGCTGCAGAACAGGGAATTGAAAAATTCTATGATCATGTCCTTTTGAATTTTATGAAAATGTATTGTAAGAGATGGAATTCCTCTGTGAAAGAAGATTACATCGCAAACTATCCATTATATACTGTAGAAATTACACCCAGTATGCGGAAAAGTGTCTTGAAAGGACAAGCTATGTTCAAATCAGAAATAAATAATGAGACATCACAAAAAGCAGAGAGTATCTCAAAAGGTTATGTTGAACAACTAATAATGGATTTTGATCAGGTATTGACAACACATGTTCAGATATCCGATCGAGCTAATCTTCCCTCCCATTTGACCCGACAAATGAATGCCAACAGTCGATATCCCGGTTGTTATGATCCACTAACAAATACAGTCTATTTGTTAGTAGACGAAATAAAATCCACCGATGAGATTGAAAATGTCATTAAACATGAGGTTTTGGGACATAAAGGATTGCGAAGCTTCACAAAAGAGAAGTTATATGATTTTTTAGACCAGGTTTATCCGATAATTCCTGATATTGACAAAATCAAATATTTAAAAAAATACAATGACAAATATATAGCTACAGAAGAATACATTGCAGATCAGGCTGAAAAATATACTTCGCCAACTCAACTGGAGAAAATCATATCAATATTCCGTGACTTTATACGGAAGTTAGGATTTAAAATAAACTTCTCAGATACTGACATAAAATATATATTATACAAAGGCAGAAATGAATTAAAAAAGCAAAATAACCTGGTTAAAATATTCCCAGGGAAAAACAGTAAACAAGAACGTTTATGGGTTGCTTGCATATCCAGCAAAATACCAGAAAATATCATAGACAAAATTATTTTGCCTATGGGAAAAAAATTACATGGAATGCTCCATTCCAATAACAAGCGACAAATAGTCTTCACAAAGAAATCTGAAGCAGAAGCATTTAGGCATAAAACAGAAATGTTTTTTTCAGGAAAAGTAAAAAGACAAAGAATGTGAGTATCGAGCACTGTCCCAAATCAGGTTGGTCAGATACACGTTGCCCAATGTTTCCTTACGTTCCTTGTATGACGTGATTTTCATAAAAATTGGTGCAGATAGACCGATGGGAAGCAACATTGAAGACTTGCTCCTCATGTGGATATAAGACAGAAACAATGCCGCTTAACATCAGGAAGTGGACTTGTCCGCAATGTGGAGTAGTACACGACCGTGATGTAAATGCAGCAAAAAATATTTTAAGAGTTGGGACATCAACTCTGGGAAGAGACAGCGTAAGTCCTGCTACGCAGGCTGCCGCCGATGATGCCCGAATCCCATTACTTTAGGGATGGGAGTATGTCAAAATTCACAAGCTTCTAAAAGTTCGTTATTAGTTATATTGATTTTAAGATGTCTTCCTCCACCTTTTTCATAAATTTCAAGGCAAGCAATTTTATCATCTTCCAGGGTAAATTTCTTCACGTGTATGATGACTGTTTCTATTTGTCCTGCCGCTACCTCTTTTACTTCTTTATATAAAAAATCATGGGCAATCTGTATATCCTGGGAAGTAGTTCCTTTCAGTGCTTTCTTCATTTTTGATTTCATGAAGAAATTGTAAAAGTCTATTGTGTATTTTATATTGGATCTGTTGTTTATTTCTAATTGGAAGTATAAATCGTCATTATGAACAAACAGATTTTTCATAGACAGTACCATTTTTCCTTTTTTGGCAATTTCTGTACGTAATAGTCCAATAGGGTGTTGTAATATTTTATTTAATATTTCGGATGGGTTAAGACTGTCTTTAGATACCTGCTCCTGGGTGTCGGCAATATTTGTTTTTGTTTCGGTTTTGCCATGTTTAATGGCATTGACGGCATATTCTTTCTTTATTATATGAACATATTGACTTAATGTGTCAGAATAAGCAATATTAAAACTATATACGTTTTCATCTTTTGTCACTACCAACATATTGGTAGGGATCGAAAAATCCGGACTGATCCGGATTTTGAGCAAATTCGGAACATTAGGATCCAGTTGGACCCCTATAAATGGACTGTCCACACCCAGATCAACGTGGATAATTGTGGCAGGAAATAGAATTGAGGTTGTTTTATCTTTTGTGGCTCTTATATCTGTCACCTGGGAGAAAACGTTTATGCTGATGAATAGCAGCAATATGATATAAATACTTTTCATACAATCGGTTCAAGGGAACCCCACCAATTTTTTAGTTTGTGGGAGGAATTGAACCACTATTCCTTCTTTTGTTGACTATACTTTCAGACTTATTCCAGATTCCACCATATCGGCATAAGAAATAACAAATCTTTCAAGTGCGGGTATCGTGGAAACTTATGGGTTGTTTACAGTTGTTATTTTAGATAGATTTGTTCATTATTTGGCAGAAATATTTTTGTTTGCTGGACCGCTTTTGAAGAACCGTCGGCCACTGCATCAATCAGACCTTCTGTCGTCGTTTGTGCAAGACTGCCGGCCAGTCCCCCTGTTGCTATATTTACTCCGCTACCCAATACATTCCCTATTTTTTTGAGGCCTTTCCCGGAAGCCTTTTTGTTTTCTTGTCGTTGTACAGATCCTGGAACATGAAGGCCTATATTTCCATCAGTACCGTATGCGGACAGATTACAGGTAAGAAGTTTGTTTCCTACCTGTGCTCTTGTTACCTTTATATTCATCCGTTCGCCTGCGACGCTGCATGTCCCGTATACGAATGTGTTTTCAGGTATCCTTTCCCCATTAGGTAAGGTTATGTTTTTTCCTATACGTATTTTGACAAGGCTTCCGTGATGTACCGTTTGATCTCCGTGTATATATGCGCTGATTCCGGAGTTTTCATTTGGTTTTGGATTTGTAATGGTTGGGATGGTTATACTGTTGAAAGTTACTCCTCTTGGTTGTTGCGCTACTATTTTTGTCTCAGATTTGGGTTCAGCTACCTTCTTTTTAGGCTTTGATTTCTGTTGTTTGGCTTTTTTCACTGCATCTTCATCGTAAGCTTCATTGCCGGCAAAACTTTGTAATACCTGTTGTTCTTCGCTCAATTGTTCTTTCACTTTATTCAGTGTTTCTTTTTCTTTTGAAGAATCTGTTTCATTGAGAATATCATAATTTCCTAAGACAAAATCACTTTTTCTTTCTCTTTGATTTCTTCGGAAGATTTCTTCTTTTTTATAAGCTCCAATTTTTTGTTCCTGGATATTGGATGTTGTTTGAGGTAAACTGGTATTTAATCCTATTACTGTTTCTTGTTGGGAGTTATCTTCTTCTCCAGAAAAAATGATATTTACAATAATGATTGCTATCAATAAAATTATAGGTAATACAACAAATGTAAATATCTTTTGCTGTTTGTTCATGTCAGACACTTTCATATTATCTCCTTTGATATTCTTTTAAATCTTTATTCTCTATAATTTGAAATTTTTCGATAATGAATGCATGAGGGTTTTGAGTGGAGCGGTGATTTGTATTACGTAATATTCCTGTTGTTACAAGACTTTTTTCTTTTATCGAATTTTCGCCGATCATATATATTTTCCCCCAAAGCATGGCTCTATATGGATGTTGGTTACTAATCTTTATGGAGTCAATTTGCAATTCTTGGGTGATGTTCATAACGATTAGATTATTGAAAAATTGATCCTGCATCAATTTGTCATAATATACTTTTCCTGTTTTGTCTATCAGTTCTAAAGCTCTTTCAGATATGTTCCGTTGAATTATTTTTCCGTCTGGCGGAAGATTGAAAAATAGTTGATGGAAATTTCTGAAATGTCCTTCAGCTTCTGCTTTACGGTCTTCTCGGACCTGATTGAAGACAATTACATTATTTTGATTGTCCAAGGCATATATCTTATCTTTTGATTGCATATTGGTGTATATGGCAAAACATGAGATCAGGGAACATAATACAAAGCAAAGTATAACTATGAGTATCATTAGTTTCCGGTTGTTTGCTATTTCCTTTTGTATAGTATATAATATTTCCATATTTTCTATATTTTATCTTTCAGACTTTTGATTTTGTTTATAACGGCATTACCTCCATTCCAGCCTTGTTTTGCTGTCCATTTACTGGCTTGGGAACCTTTGCTGACTGCAATTGTTGCTCCGGCATTCATTCCTGTCATAACCCCACCTCCGGTTGTATTCACGATCCATGATGAGATTGCAGGTACACACAAATACATAATTGCTCCTGCGAGCATAAACCCCAAATAGGCTACACCTTCCATAAAGGATCCACCGGTGATGCTAAGACCTCCCTTTGTTTCCTCAAAGTGTTCCAGGCAATACTGTAGTCTGGCGATGTCTTTATCCAATACGACTAGTTCTATTTCCTGCAATATCCACGCGATTATGCGGCACATAGGAGTAAATAGTAATGCCCAGATATACTTGGCAAGCCAGTTTTTCCAGCTGTCGGAAAAGGCCGGTATTACTGATAGAGCAATGGTGATTGGTCCCAAAACATAAAATGTAATGGCAAGGATGGTACCTGTAATTTTGACAAGGAATGTCGCTGTATAGGCAATAAATTGAATTGTATAATAGACAATCCAGGACTTGAATTTATTTAATGCTGCTCCGACACTGTCCCAAATTGATGCATCATCTTCCAGTTTGTTTTCAATTTTCTCAATCAGTTTAGCTTTTTCTTCCCGTTTGTTCTCAATTTCCTGAATAGAATTATAGGACAGAGTAACAACTAGGCCATCAAGGGAATTTACTATCCAATCGACCCCTTGAATGATGGGTTGATAACTTGCAATTATGATTGCGAAGATAAAGGGCTTCAAAAGAATTTCTATTTTTATCACTTCTCCTTTCAAAGCTGCTTGTATTACTTTTGTTGATATGAGACATATTGCTCCAATGCAGATAATCAGAGTTGTAATAGAAACGAAGATGTCTGATACTTTCCCTATTTTTGAATTTTTGATTTCATAGGTAAGATCCTGTACTTTTGTGATAAGCCCTATTCCGTCTGTTTTTTGTTCATCGCTTATCAGTTGTTCGCTGGCATCGCCGATTGAGGAGAGATCATTATCTGCAAAGCAGATCAGGCATGTCAGCATCATAATAGTTACGATAAATAATCTTTTCATATTTATTTAATTTGATTTAATTGTATATAATAGGAAGAGCCTTCTCGAGCATGCTGGCCATTATGATGCATACAGCAAGCCCCACGTACCAGACTTTGGTATATCTTATGAAAGTCATGCTGTCATCACCTGCAAAGAATACCCTCCATACGTTTGCAGTCAAGGCTACCAAAAAGAAAATGACCACGAATGTCCACATGATATTTTTAAAAGCGGTCACCCCTTCTTTGCTTTTGCTCATATTCAGATTATATTTTTCTTGCCCTTCTTCTTTGGTCAGTTCCTGCATGTACATTGCGGATGTTATTAAAGCGGAATTATATTCAAAACTGTACTTATTGGCAATCTTCTCATCTAATTCTTTCATGGCATTTGCGTATGTCTCATCGAGCATACTATTTAATTCATCAACCTCTTTTTCTGTGGCATCCAACATAGCTGTCTCTTCTGCCATGGAATTTGTGGATTTCAACAGATTTTTTCCTATTTTTTCCAGTGCGTTAAGTGTTCCGTCAATGGAATTTACTGCTCGGAGCATATTGGTTGTTGTCCAGCCTTTTTCACCGAGAACCTTTAAAGCGTTTCTTGTTTTTTCACACTTTTGTATGGCTTTTATCGATTCATCGATAATTTCCACTTTTCGGGCGGTATTTTTTGCCCTGCTGGCCATAGTACCATCACGTGCTTCTTTTGTCACTTTTAGGATATTCCCTAGTACAGCAGTTAATTTGTAATTGTAGTTTTTATTGGCGACGATAAGTTCATCCAACTTCAAATTCGACATACCTATTTCCATTGCGACCCCCTCGGTTCCGACTAATGGAACAGCTGCAGCGGCTTTATTGGCAAGGGAGCTTACAATTGTTTTGGCTTGCTGGTTTAAAAGTTCCATTGCAAAGTCACTGTCTAGGTTTTTGAATGTATTCTTGTTAAAATAAGAATCAGAGATATCTTCTTCTCTATCAATAAGCTGGCTGAAAGCAGCTGTATTTACTGTGATGCAGAGCATCATTATTATTAGAATTCTGTTCATAATTGTTCGCAAGGATCCCCCTAAGTCTTTAGCTTATGGGAGGAGTTGCGCCTTGCCATCGTTTTTCTGTTAATATTGTTTTTCTAAGGTCTATTATCCTAACGTAGCACCCGAAGTGCTTAAACTAATCAATTCAGGCTTTTTCAAGCTCACGAGTCTTTAGATCGTGGGTTGTTGATGTCGGTAAAGATTTTATTGCTTCATAGAAATTGCATCCTTTTTTTCTCCGGATACTGTCAATATCCTGAATAAGGTGTTGAATAATATATTTTATAGCTTCTGCATATGACAGATTCAATTTATTTGCGATATATTTTATTCCATTTTTTTCCTCTTGTGAAGAAGAATACAGTAATGTTTCTGCCCTGCTTACAGATACTGTTGCCACGGTACTTTTTCCATATTGGAATCCGATAAAAAAGTCACGGCTTTTATCTCCGGGCTCTTTTCCTTTATTTATTGACAGGATTTGGGCTTTTTGAAAGTCATTCAATCCCAATACGGTCTGGATTTCATTAAAATTCTCTTTGAAATTACTGAGATCTAGTAAGAATTTTTCGGAGCAGTTGCTTATAAGAGCTTTTCCTACTTTTGAATTGAGGATATCATTAAGTTCTTGGGTGACTACAATCAGTTTTGCGTTGAATTTGCGGGCTGTTTTTGCCAGCCACTGGATATATCCTGACATCTCCTCATTATTCAGGGCCGCCCATGCTTCTTCGAACATGATTAGCTTTTTGCCGGGGAGGTTACGCATTTTTGAAACGAACACATCCATGATGACCGTTGTGGTTATGGATAATAGAATGGCATTGCGTTTTATATTATCCAATTCAAATATGATCAGTCTTTCATTCAACAGAGATTCGTTTTCTGCAGCATTTAGCAATTTGGGATAACTGCCTTCTTTATAACAGATTTTCAAATTGTAAAAAAACTCTTCTGTATTGAAGGTGTAATCGAATTTGAAATTCAGGGCATATTCATAAAAACTGTTGAAATCACGTTTTTTTATATCATGATTACGGTAATAGCCTGTTAGGAGATCTTTCACGATATTGCTTTCTGTCTGTGAAAAGGATCCTTCCGGACCTTTCCATAAAACTTTTATAATGCCTGACAGTGCTTGTAGTTTTTCTTCGGCTAAGGTATTCTCGCTTTTTTGCCAATCATATTCAGACAATATGAATGGATTAAAAGACAGAGGTGTCTCATCAGTAAACTCAAACCATTTTCCATTGTAGGCAGAGCATAGTCCCTCATAACTTTTTCCTATGTCTATGATTACTGCATGGCTTCCGTTTTCCAGCTCATTGTTCATGATATGATTCATGGCAAAGGATTTTCCGGCTCCGGAACCACCCAATGCGAACATGTTCATGTTGTAGCCGTATTTGTCAAAAGGCTCATCCAAATATATTTTTAATGGACTTTTAGATAAACGGTCAACTACGCGTAATCCTTTTCCAGATAAATCTGTTTGTTGAAGACTTACATAATTACACATCATTGCTCCGACAATATCTATTGTTTTGAACCTGTATTCCTCAAATATGTTGATCACATTTCCGGGTAACGATGCGATAAAAATATTCATCTTATTATAAACTTCTGCCTTGGGATTCTCGAATCCCAATGTAGCGAGCATTGCTCCTACACTTTGTTTTTTTACACTAAGTTCACGGAGATCATTATCCCATAAAATAATGTTGGCATGTACATCTACAACTGATACTTTTTCACTTTCAATAGAAATCAAAAATTGCCCTATTTCCTCTGCTCCCAATTGATTTGCAGCAGTTGGAAATGCTTTCAGGAAATTCCTGTTTCTTTCAAGGGAATCTTTTTCTACCTCGTTATCTCCTTTGATGATATATGTATTCAGTATATGAGGAAATTTCAGGATTGGAGACAGATATGCAGCCCAACAGGTGGGAAGATTGTATATACCATAATCGATACTCGATTTTACTTCTGCCGGTACATTTTCAAGGGATGATAAGGAAAAAATCTCGACATACTTTTCCCCTACCCTTAATTCTGATGTATTGTCATTGTATATAACGTCAGAATATATGGGATCAGACAAAAACAGATGTTTTGCCAATACACCGTCTTTTTTAGATGAGACAGTGCGTAAATAATCATCTGCAGATAAACGGCGGTAAGTTATATAAGGCGGTTGTCCTTCTTCGTTTTGGTTGATTACGGACCCTAATATAGTCATAAATTGTTCTACTTGACCGTCAAATTCTGTTACAGAGTTTTGGCTTATGTCAAGGAAACCACGTGTTTTTACCATATTTGCAGAAAGGACACTGACATTGTGGTATGTTTTAGGAATAAGAGTAAAATAAATATATGACTTTTGGCACATAACCGGTCTGGAAGAATAGGTACGTATATATTCATCCTCAAAGAATGATGGTTTCTCTTTTTGTCCAACGAATTGAGCAATGTCTATTGTTTCATTGCTGATGAAATCTTGCCGATGTATGCGGCAATAATTAGGAAGTATTTTAATGCCCTGGCTGAACTTCTCTGCCAGATCATCAAGGACATTTTCAGGAATGGTGAATATTGGTGGTAAATTTAATTCATATCCAATAGTATATTCACCGTTTTTGCCAATCATGATCTCTTTTTCACATCCGATGAACGGATTTATATCGTTATGATGATAGAACTTTTTCATACTTATTTGCAAGGATCCCCCCCTAAGTTTTTAGCTTATGAGGGGAATTGCGCCTTGCCATCGCTTTGCTGTTAATATTGTTTTTCTAATGTCTATCAATCGTATATGTTTATTGCTCCTAAAGTAGCACCCGAAGTGCTTAGACTAATCAACTTGGGCTTGAAAAAGCCCAAGAGTTTTTAACTCGTGGGTAGTTGACTTGTTTTTTTAGTTATTGGAAAATGAAATGATGCTGATGTTGCAATTAAAATATTGGGTTGTGCTCTTCTCCCTATGATTTTTTTTATTGTCCGGACACCATATTTTATAGATAATCTGCGTAGTAGAAATGTTATGACCAGACTTATAGCGATAATGATAATTTTTCCCAACCATCCGGACATGAACATGACAAATATGATTGCCAGGAAAACATCAATTCCCCAGAATACCAAAAATATTCCTTCTATTTTCCAAAATTGAGGAGCTTTTTGAATACCTTTGAATAAATCACTTCTTATCATACTTATTCGCAAGGGAAACCCTAAGTATTTAGCTTATGGGAGGAATTGCGCCTTGCTATCGCTTTTCTATTTATATTATTTTTTTGCGTCTATCTCGTCTCCGAAAATGTAGTATGACTTTTTTGATACTCTACTAAGCCAAACAACCTGTATCGGGAGGAAGCTCCCGATAATCATTCGAAAAATTTCTGACAGATATATCCGCCTATACAGAAAATTGCAATACCTCCAAAATACAGACCGATATCTTTTCCAACTTCCCGTCCTTGATATATTTTAGTCGAAACCTGGATTAGGCCGACAAGAAAACATATACCTGCAATGCTATAGCATATTGTTGAAATGATACTTGTTGAACCTTGGATCTGGTCTTTGAGTTCGCCAAACATATCTGACATTTCCATATCCGTTTGTGCTTTGGCCCAATACGGTAAGATACTCAATGCAGCGATGGCTGCCATCAATTTTGTTTTCATAATAATTGAATTAAAAAATTAATAATAAATTTATGTGAATTACTCACTCCTGAAAGGGATAGTCCCGGCAGATTCTTCCAAACTCTTTTTATACAATTCCATGAAGAGGTCTGCCTCCTGTTCCGCTTCCTTTTGGATGCTCATAAAATCCGCTTCTGTATTGGATTGGGGTGTTTTCTTCTTTCTGATTTTGATACAATGCTCTGTAATATGTCTGCGTTCTTCCTCGTTCAATCTGTCATATGCAAATATGATATTATCAATTATATGGTCAGATTCGTCATATTCTGCTGCTGTCAGAAAAAAATCTGCCGGAATTCCTGATTGACCGGATTCAAATTCTTCTGATTCTGTTTCAATGTCAATATCAAGCTCTATTCCTTCATATTCTTCAAAATGGGTTGTGTCGCAATACTGTAAACCCAATACTTCATTATATAATATTGCATTGTTTATGGATAAATATTTAAGTAATAATTCTTTATCTTCTTCTGTAAAATTTTGCAGCAGTTTTATAACTTTCCGTGGGTTAGGATCATATTTTAAGATATACTCTGCAATACGTTCAAATTCCTTATCGGGAAGAATAATATTCAGCTTTTCTTTTTCTGAAGAGATTTCTTCTTCCGATGGAGCAGTAATTATTGTCAGTGTTTGATTATTTTGGGACGAAGGTTTTTTGAGAAATAACAATAAAATAAATACAAGATATGCAATTATGCATATAGCAACAAAAAGAGTTGGAATCATACGTTTTTCATTTGGTTATTAAAACACTCCCGCATAGAGTGGTTGAGTTTACAACACCGCAAATATATGAAATATATTTTAAAAATATATTTTAGTATAAAAATATATTTTACATAGGAACAAATGGGGGAAAAATGATGTTTTTCTGCAAATAATATATGTACATATATATATTAAATGAAAATATTAGGCATAAGCTATGTTTTTATATATATTATTTCTATCTTTGCAAGAAAGAACAGAATTATGTGGAAAGAAATGAGCGATCCGGCTATATTGGAAAGAATAGGGAAACGTATTAAAAATACCCGGATCAGACAAGAGTTGACCCAGGAAGAACTGGCTAAACTTTCCGGAATAAGTGTCCTGACACTTATTAATATAGAAAAAGGGAAGTCCGTATCGATGGTTTTATTCATTAGCGTAATGAGGACTTTGGGGTTATTGGAAAATTTAGAATTATTGGTACCTGAAATAAAAATCAGTCCGGTTGTATTAAAAAAATTGCAAGGAAAAACACGTTACCGGGTACGTCATAAAACTAAAAACGATGAATGATTTAATTGTAACTGTAAAGTTGTGGGATAAAGAGGTTGGTTCTCTTTATTGGGATAATGAAACAAATTCTGCCTTATTTGATTACGAACGAAGTTTCATCCGGACAGGACTTGATATATCGCCCATCATAATGTCTCTAAAAAACTATAGAGGAGTTCCTTATCAATTTCTTGAAAATCGGAATAATTGTTTTAAGGGACTTCCTGGTTTGTTTGCAGATGCTTTGCCTGATGCTTTTGGTAATCAAATCATCAATGAATGGTTTGCCAGTAAAGGATTATCCAATGAAGAAATAACTCCTTTAGACAGGTTGTGTTATGTTGGTAAACGGGCAATGGGAGCTTTAGAGTTTGAACCTGCTTCTCCTCTTGCCGGTATGGAGGAATCTTCTATTATTCACATAGAAGAATTGACTGAACTTGCCAAATCGGTATTTACTGACCGAACGAATTTTCAGGCTTCTTTGCGCCAGGAAGGCCATAAGATACTTGATATTTTAAAAGTAGGAACTTCAGCCGGTGGCGCAAAACCCAAAGCAATCATAGCATATAATGATATTACAGGAGAAGTACGTTCAGGGCAAGTCAAGGCTCCTGATGAATTTAACTATTGGCTTTTAAAATTTGATGGTGGAGTGTATAGCGAACATGCACAAATTACAGATAATCCACAAGGTATAGGCAACATAGAATATGCTTATTACAAGATGGCAAAAGCAGCGAATATCCAAATGATGGAATGCCGACTTTTGGAAGAGGGTACCTCCCATCATTTCATGACCAAACGCTTTGATCGTACGGAAACAGGAGAAAAAATCCATGTACAAACATTAGCTGGTATTACACATTACGATCGTGATCAGCGCCATTCCTATGAAGAGATATTCCAAGTTATGAGGAAAATGGGATTATCTTATTTACAGCAGGAAGAATTGTATAGAAGAATGGTATTTAATGTCATGGCAAGAAATCATGATGATCATACGAAGAACTTTTCATTTCTTATGAATCAAAATGGTGAATGGCATCTTGCTCCGGCTTATGATTTATGTTATTCATATACACCAGATGGAAAATGGACCAATCGACATCAACTGTCACTAAACGGGAAACAGGATGGTTTTGTATTGGAGGATCTGCATACAGTAGGTGAGAAAGCCGGCATTCGAAGTTATAAGATAATTATAAACGAGGTTCAGGAAGCAGTATCACATTGGAACGAGTTCGCAAAAGATTGTGGAGTAAAAGAAGAACATAGAACCATTATTGAAAAAAATCTGATTTTCTTTAGTGGGAAATTTCATTGTATTAATGAACCCACCGTGAATAATCAGGAACAAATATTTTTAGAAGCAGTAAAAAATGAAGATTTCAATAAAATTCTGACTCTTAAATCACAGGGTTACAAACCCACTAAGGAAACAATAAAAAAAATTCATGAAAATGCACCCCAAACTACCTTTATAACAGTCCTCAAGCTTTTAGGAATAGATGATATTCTAAAAAACAAACGTTCCTCCCAATCTACCGATCCTCAAAAAACAAGTAAAGGGAGAAAGATTTAGAAAATCACGACTATACCAGGACAGCTTGACATACTCCCATCCCTAAAGGAGCAGGCTTTCAGTTCATATTATCGTAAGGCGTAGTGGAAGATGTACTGATAAAAAAAGTGTACCGAAATAAATCTATTTTATTGTTTTGGTACACTTTGTTTTTGTATTGGAATAAATCAAAGATTATAATAATTATAAATGTTTTTATATGTTAAACATACGTATGTATGTATATATGTATTTGTTTTTGTATTATCTTTGTCACATGTTAAATTAAATAATGTATGAATATGTATTCGTATAAAAATCCAAAATTTATAAATTCCCCCAAAGGGATGGTTGAAGTTGTAGAAGTGATTTATGACGGTAAAGATGATCCGGCATATTCATTGGCTATTATTAAATGGGAAAATAGTTATAAATTAGGCATTCGTTGGAACATAGCTTATAGTGAATGGGAAGATTACCGCAAACAGAACGGACAAGATGAATGTATAGGTAATCCACAGTCGAGAGGTATTCCCACCTGGTTTGTTTTGCCCGATGATATGATGTTTAGTGAGAAGTTCAGCGGTGCGATGCAGAGGCTTGATGAATTAAGAAAAGGTAAATAAGCAATGGAACAGGGAGAAATCATATTATATCAGCCGGATGAAGCGGTTAAGCTGGAAGTCCGGCTGGAGGATGAGACGGTTTGGCTCTCGATAGATGAGATGTCAAGTCTGTTCGGACGTGATATAAGCGTTATAGGCAAACATATCCGGAATATATTTAAGGAAGAAGAATTGATAAAAGAATCAGTTTGGGCAAAATTTGCCTACACTGCCTCTGACGGTAAAACCTATCAAGTGGATTATTATAATCTTGATGTGATTATATCGGTCGGATATAGGGTAAAAAGTAAAAGAGGTACACAATTTCGCCAGTGGGCGAATAAGGTTCTAAAGGACTATCTGTTGAAGGGGTATTCAATCAATCAACGGTTGAATGAGATCGAGCAGAGAATGGATAACAAGTTTTTTCAGATAGAGAGAACTGTTGCGGAACATGACAGAAAAATCGACTTTTTCGTGCGCACCGCTTTACCACCGGTTGAAGGTATTTTTTATAATGGCCAGATTTTCGATGCATACAAGTTCGCCACCGATCTGGTAAAGTCGGCCAGGTGCTCGATTGTGCTTATTGACAACTATGTGGACGAAACGGTATTGCTCATGTTGAGTAAACGCAAAGTCGGCGTTTCAGCCACCATTTATACCCAGCGTATCACGCAGCAACTCCAACTTGATCTTGATAGGCATAACAGCCAGTACCCACCTATCGACATCAGGACGTACCGGGATAGTCACGACCGTTTTCTGATCGTTGATGAAACGGACGTGTACCATATCGGAGCCTCGTTAAAGGATCTGGGAAAAAAAATGTTCGCTTTCTCAAAGCTGAATATTCCGGCGGTTGTGATTACTGACCTGTTATAATATCTTTTGTCTTATGAATGTGGTTATTTATTCACGTGTAAGCTCGCAGTCGGCCAGGCAATCGACCGAACGGCAGGTTGTCGATCTGCAAAGATTCGCAGCCGGACGGGGGTATGAGGTGGTGATGGTCTTTGAGGAAAAGATAAGCGGACGAAAAACCAATATCGAACGCCCGGTGTTAATCCGTTGCCTGGAATACTGCACAGATCCGCAGAATCGGGTGGATATGTTGTTACTGACCGAGATCTCACGCCTGGGGCGTTCCACCCTGGAGATCCTGAAGGCACTCGATATGCTGCACTCGCATAAAATATGTGTGTATATCCAAAATCTGAACTTGGAAACATTACGGCCAGACAAGACGGTAAATCCTTTGTCCTCTCTGATCACTACCTTATTGGGGGAACTGGCTGCAATCGAACGTCAGGGAATTATTGACCGTCTCAATAGTGGCCGGGATCTGTACATCGAGAAAGGGGGCAGGTTAGGCCGGAAACCGGGAAGTCGGAAAACGGCCGAGCAGAGGAGAGAAGAATACCGGGAGGCGATTGCCTTATTAAAGAAAGGTTACTCGATCAGGAATGTAGCGAAGCTCACGGGAAAGGCTGTATCAACAATACAACAGGTAAAAAAAGACTTCATTAATAGCTGATTATAGAGAAAAAATCATATATTTACAACAAGTACTAAATCAGGATCTAAATTTGAACTATGAGTTATGAATCGTTTTGAGAGATTAAGAGAATTGGAAGAATTGATTGGACAGTATCATTGTCCTGAGGTTTTTTCATATAAAAATATTCGTCTTTGTATGTATTTTACTGATAGGAATGCAAAAACATATTTCGATGAAATGTTTTGCTCCCCTATTCCCCTTGTTGCTTGTCATCGTGTTCGTGCTCTTTTGCATGAATTGTTAAAAGATATTCCTTACCTTAAATATAAGATTGAGCGTTATTCTTTTTGTGATGATGATGTCCCTTGTATTCCCTGTTGTTCCTTCGATATCTTCAAAAAAGATATCATGAACTTTGTTGATGGACACTAATCCTTTCGGTGAACACTGCCTACAAAGCAATCTGTTATACCATGTGCACTTATATTCAAGCAGTGTGAGGAACATACCGGAAGAAGCGTATTCCTACCTTGTGGACACGGTCTTACGATAATATGAACTGAAAGCCTGCTCCTTTAGGGATGGGAGTATGTCAATATATTGAAACCATAGGGCACATTTCGGAAAGCACAATTATCCGATACATCGAAGACCAGAAAAAGATATAATATATAGAGAACGATTCATCTCATCGCAAAAGGGATAGGCTTTCTCGTATATAGAGCGTAATACAGAAAAAAATAATAATCTACTCTATTACAAATTGAAAAAACGCCTATCTTTGTGCTAAATAAGAATAAAGCTTCTTATTTATGGAAAGGTATTGAAAAGGGGAACGGTTTAATACAAACGTAGGAAATTTGAATTAACGAACACGAACCCTTTCGGCAATGCCCCACGTACAACAGAAAACAGGTATTTATATCTATATTGTTAAAGCGTGGGCTTGCTTTTTCTCGGATGTTCGTTAAGGTTCCTACACCTGTATTAACTCCGGGGATTAGCGGCCCCGTTTTTTATTTGGTGTCGCTTCCTTTCCGGAAGCGTTCTTATAAATCTTAAAAAATAACGGATAATCTAAAATGTTACATTCCCATGTAACGACTTGGGCGAAGATTTTTACTAGGCTTTTAAATTATTTCAATGTATTTAAGGTATATTGATAGCCTCTAAATAGCCAGGAGTCGGCAGATCCTGAAAAGGTGACAAACCTTAGAAAAAGCGGCAGCTTAGGAAAAAGATGGGGCGCTTTTGGGCGGGCATTGCGGTAAGTAGTGCCTGCTTTTTTAGTGAACTACTCACGCCTGCCGGCATAAGCTTTGGAGGCAATGGTCTCCTCTCTTTTCCTGCTTCTTCCAGCCATTGCTTTTTAGGGCCCAGGGTCGGTTATCCACAAGAGGGCAGTCCACAGGCAACAGACTCTTACTGTCAAAAAAGCTTTGGAGCTTTCAGGGATTTTTTCGCTATCAACACACAATAAAAGCAAATAAACAAAACAAAAAAAATAATTCTTCGTTTTGTCTACTGGCACGGATTCTCTATCTTTGTCGTAGATAAAGATGCACATTTATGTGTTTATAATAGGCATTCTGAAAAATTTACACGGGGGTAAAAGGTGGCACTTTTCTAACGGAAAGTAAAAAAATGAATGTCTAAATGAAGGATTGAAGGAGGGAAGATTATACCAACACGACAGAAGATTCAGAGTGTCCGCGCTGCATGGCGCGGGTGCTCCTTTGGTCGTGTTGAAGTTAGCCACCACTTCCCTGTGTCATTGTGAGTGTCCCGTGTCTATTTAGGCACGGGAGAGGTTATCTCTCCTGTGTCTCTTTTTATAGCAAAGGGAATAAAAGAACTCTGCTATGGCTAACACAAAAAAAGATGGTAAAACACAATCCGAAAATTTAAAATTAGTTCCCATAAGAAAAGAAGCTGAAAAATGGGGAACCACTTCCCGAAATATCATAAACTGGATTAAGAAAGGTAAGATTTCAGGTTCCCGGATTGGGGATACCTGGGGAGTTGAAAAAAATAGCATTGCAGAATATTTAAAACTTAATGCAAAGATATCATCCTACAATAAAATTTTGGAGGAAAAAATAAAAGAGAAAGAAGAAGCAATTAAAAGATTTAATAATGAAATCTATATTATAAATAACCTGTATGAACTTACTCCAGCATTTCAATTAGTTCTTTTTGAAATGTCAACCTTACTTTCTGATCCCGAACATCAGGTTATTTTCCTGGATATGTTTTTAGGAAGAGAAGATATAGATACAATTGCGGAAAAACATTATACCACCCCGGATAAAATTTTATATATTCAGAAAGCTAACGTAAAAGCGATATCCCAAAAGAGCAATTTTTTAAAAGATTACCGCAACAGACTAAAAGAATTAAAACTAACAATCCGGAAATTGGAAATACACAATACCAACAAAAAAGAAGCCATTAACACCATTTACAAGTTATTACCGGAAGAAATGAAGAAAAAAGTTTCTCCCTATGTAGAAAAAACTTTAAACCCGGAAATCGTAAATTTATTATCCAAACCAATAAATGAGATTTTGACTGATCAAAGGTGTATAAATTGTTTGCTTTATCTTGAACTTTATACCGTTGAAGATCTTATCCGCTTTCTCAAAATCAACAAAGATTACAATATATTCTTAAGGGTTCGAAATTTTGGTCCGAAAACTTTGAAACGGCTAAAACTTGAACTTCACGAAAAAAAACTGGTTAAAACAAACGGGGAAAGTGACTTATATAAATATGTGTAATAGGCAAAAAATTTTGTGAGTTGAAACAAAAAATATAAAAAATTCCCCGAAGGGGGGAGATTCTTGATTTGCACAAGATCGTGGAAGGCGTGAGCTGTAAGTCTGGCTAGATGGTGTACCTCCGGAAGGGAAACGGTCAGGACAAACGGGGATAACAAATACTAAAAGTAATATATACCAAAATACTACTTTTGTATATAATTATTTGATAAATAGATGGTTAAACTTTGTTTAAATACTTGCATATCTCAAGTGAAAGTGCTATCTTAGAAGTATAGAAAAAGAGATAACAACCTTTAGAACTGGCTCACCCACCAGGATAAAGAATGGGGGACGTAGTTATGAAAACTGATTACTTCGACAAGGCAGCGCAACAGTTTGCAAATTTGATGATCGAGAAGATCCAGCAGATAGAGGACAACTGGCAAAAGCCCTGGATCACCATTGCGGCAAATACACACAATTTCTTTCCGCAGAACCTTACAGGACGCAGGTACGCCGGAGGTAACGCCTTTTTGCTCCTTTTCCTTTGCGAGAAATTCCAGTACCAAACACCCGTATTTCTGACATTCAACCAGGCGAAAGAAGCGGGGATATCCGTATTGAAGGGATCGAAATCTTTTCCGGTCTATTACTTCCTTTTCTACGTGCACCACAAGGAAACACACAAGAAAATAACCTTTGAGGAATACAAGGCGTTAAGCCGGGAGCAGCAACAGGAATACAACGTTATACCGACCTATAAATATTACTCGGTCTTTAACCTGGATCAGACTAATTTCTCGGACGTGAGGCCGGAAGAATGGGAAGCGTTAAGGGGGAAGTTCAGAGGGAGAAAAGCAGAGCAGCCCGACGGGACAACCGGAAATGTGCATCCAGAAATAGATGCCATGCTGGAGGCGAAAAGTTGGTTTTGCCCGATACGGGAGCAGCAAGGTGATAGGGCTTTCTATTCTCCTTTAGCCGATTATATCGTAGTGCCGCTTCGCTCGCAGT
>ERZ834769.592-NODE-592-length-37021-cov-4.653979_pt1 | contig 37021 bp, 38 predicted proteins | sample MGYA00519690_ERZ834769 | MGnify/ENA primary metagenome ERZ834769 (study PRJEB31850, sample SAMEA3708760) | human gut metagenome | biome: human gut; feature: human-associated habitat; material: faeces | place: China | collected 2014 ... | reverse complement strand
GTCAAGTCCCGCCGTCGGCTCGTCGAGAATGAGCACGTCCGGCTCCATGGCGATCACGCCCGCGATGGCCGCGCGGCGCTTCTGTCCGCCGGACAGATCGAACGGGGATCTGGCAAGCTCCGCCTCGGAAATGCCGACAAAGCCCGCTGCGCGGCGGACGCGCGCGTCGATCTCGTCTTTGGAAAGGCCCATGTTTTTCGGGCCGAAGGCGATATCGGCGTAGACAGTCTCCTCAAACAGCTGATATTCCGGGTACTGGAACACCAGACCCACCTTGAAGCGAACCTCCCGGATCTTTTTCGGCTCCGCCCAGATATTCTTCCCCCGCAGCAGGATCTCTCCTGCCGTTGGCTGGAGCAGACCGTTCAGATGCTGGATCAGGGTGGATTTGCCGGAGCCGGTATGACCGATGATCCCTAAGAATTCTCCCTCGTTCACATCAAAGCTCATGTGCTCCACGGCACTGCGCTGGAACGGCGTTCCGGCGCCATAGGTATGTGTCAGGTCTTTTACCTGTAGAATCGGTTCCAATCCTTCTGTCCTCCGTCAATTCTTCGCCAGAGCCGCGGTAATGGCAGCCGCACATTCGTCCACCGTTAAAGCGTCCAGGGGTACGTCCAGCCCGTCCTTCCGCAGACGGTCCAGCAGGTCCACCGTGTCTGGCACCGTCAGGCCCATGGTCCGCAGCGGCTCCACCTGGGTAAAAACCTCCTTGGGGGTGCCGTCCAGCGCGATCCGGCCGTCATCCATGACGATGACCCGGTCCGCCTCCTCCGCCTCGTTCATATGGTGGGTGATGAGCACCACGGTGATGCCCCGCTCTTGATTTAACGCGCGGATGGCGGAGAGCACCTCGCGCCGTCCGGCAGGGTCCAGCATGGCGGTGGCCTCGTCCAGCACGATACACTCCGGGGCCATGGCGATGACACCGGCGATGGCTACCCGCTGCTTCTGTCCGCCGGAGAGAAGATGGGGTGCATGGCGGGTGAATTCCGACATGCCCACCGCCGCCAGCGCGTCGTCCACGCGGCGGCGAATCTCCTCGCTGGGAACGCCCAGATTCTCCGGGGCGAAGGCCACGTCCTCCTCCACCACGTTGGCAACGATCTGGTTATCCGGGTTCTGGAACACCATGCCCACGCGGCGGCGGATCTCCAGCAGCAGGGCCTCGTCCCTGGTGTCCATGCCCTCTACATACACCGTGCCGCCGCTGGGCAGCAGCACCGCGTTCATATGCTTGGCCAGGGTGGATTTGCCGGAGCCGTTATGGCCCAGCACCACCACGAAGCTGCCCCTTTCAATGGACAGCGATACATCCTCCAGCGCGACGGTGGAGGTCTGTCCCTCCTCCGCCGGATAGGTGAAGGAGAGATGCTCGGTTTGCAGCATTGTTGACATAGTTGCGCTCGTTTCCTTTATGTTATTCGCTGACCCAGCGGCCTGTGGCGCCGCAGGGCAGCGCCATGCCGGACTCGGTACAGGGCAGGCCCAGCTCGTCCCACGTGACCTTGCCGCCGAAGCGCTGGCAGGCCAGCAGGTGCAGGATATAGCCCAGCACAGAGGGTGCAAGGCCGGTGGTATAGCTGTTGATGATGACGAACAGGGGTTTATCCGACAGCACCTGCATGCACAGCTTCACGAAGGGATACAGGCTGTCCTCCAGCTTCCACACCTCGCCGGAGGGGCCCCGGCCATAGCTGGGAGGATCCATGATGATGGCGTCGTAGGTCTTGCCACGGCGAATTTCCCGCTCCACGAACTTGGCGCAGTCGTCCACGATCCAGCGGATGGGCGCGTCGGCAAGGCCGGAGAGTTTGGCATTCTCTTTCGCCCACGCCACCATACCCTTGGCTGCGTCTACATGGCAGACGCTGGCACCCGCCTTGGCGCAGGCTACGGTGGCGCCGCCGGTATAGGCAAACAGGTTCAGCACACGGATGGGCCGTCCTGCCTGACGGATAGCGTTCATGGCAAAGTCCCAGTTGGCGGCCTGCTCCGGGAACAGACCCGTATGCTTGAAGTTCATGGGCTTGACCTGAAAGGTCAGCTCCTTATAGCGGATGGGCCAGCTCTGGGGCAGGTCGTTCTTCTCCCAATGGCCGCCGCCGGTGGAGCTGCGGCTATAACGGGCGTTGGCCTGCCGCCACAGCTTCGAGCGCTTGTCCGCCTCCCAGATAGCCTGCGGGTCGGGCCGCACCAAAATCTGCCGCCCCCAACGCTCCAGTTTTTCTCCGCCGCCGCAGGAGAGCAATTCATAATCCTGCCAGCCGTCCGCGATCCACATAACCCCATGTCCTCCATACAGATAATAAATCAGTTTATTATACATCGGTACGCCGCCGCCGTCAAGCTTGCAAAGGGACACGGACGGCGGCATTTTCCGCCTGTTCTGGAGATGTTACAAAAAATTTACCAGTTTTTTACCGGGCGTTGCCCATCCGAGGGCAACGTTGGCGCCGTGACGCCGCAGGGACGTGGAGGAACTTCCACGGCATCCTACATCGACAAGGAGGTACTTATGGAACACAACGATACGGCGCAGTCCGTCATTGCCCGTGACGCGGCGGCAGCCATGGCGGCGGCGGACGGCGCGCTTCCGGTGCGGCCCAAAATTGGGGCGGAGGAATTGCGCAGAGCCAACGGCATCCTGAAAAAGTACAAGGAGGGCAAGACCCGGCTGGAGCAGCGGATCATCGACAACGAGCAGTTCTGGAAGCTGCGCCACTGGGAGCAGATGGAAAAGGAGGGGCAGGGCGGCAACAGCGGCGACCCCCAGCCCGCCAGCGGCTGGCTGGTGAACTGCATCCTGTCCAAGCACGCCGACGCCATGGACTGCTATCCCGCTCCCACGGTGCTGCCCCGTGAGCCGGACGACCGGCAGGAGGCTCAGCGGCTGAGCCGCATTCTGCCGGTGGTGCTGAAGAAAAACCAGTTCCAGCGGACGTATTCCTCCGCCTGGTGGTACAAGCTGAAGTCCGGCTGCGCCGTGTACGGCGTGTTCTGGGACGGCACGAAGCTGGGCGGGCTGGGCGACATCAGCGTGAAGCGGATGGATCTGCTGAACCTGTTCTGGGAGCCGGGCGTGACGGACATTCAGGACAGCGCCCACTTCTTCTCCACGGAGCTGGTGGACAACGACAAGCTGCTGGCGGAGTATCCCCAGCTGGAGGGCAAGCTGGGGCGGGGTAATTTTACCCTGAGCCGCTATCTCTATGACGACACGGTGGACACCAGCAACAAGTCGCTGGTGGTGGACTGGTACTATCACACCAACATGGAGGGCAGAAAGGTACTGCAATACTGCAAGTACGTGGGGGAAACGGTGCTGTATGCCACGGAGAACGACACGGTTCAGCCCACCGAGACGCAGCTGATGGGCGCGGACGAAAATGGCCGTCCCGTGATGGGGCAGGTGCCCTGCGGCCCCAGCATGGCCCAGCGGGGCTGGTACGACCACGGGAAATACCCCTTCGTGTTCGACGTGCTGTTCCCGGAGGAGGGGACGCCCTGCGGCTACGGCTACATCGACCTGTGCAAGAGCCCCCAGAAGCAGATCGACCTGATGAATCAGGCCATCCTGAAAAACACGCTGGCCAACGCCACGCCCCGGTTCTTCATCCGCTCCGACGGCGCGGTGAACGAAAACGAGTACGCCGACTGGACGCGGCCCTTTGTCCACACCAACGGCAATCTGGGCAGCGACTCCATCGCGCCCATCCGGGCGGGCAGTCTGGACAGCGTGTATGTGGCGATCCTGAACAACAAGATCGGCGAGATGAAGGAGACGGCAGGCAACCGGGACGTGGCCAACGGCGGCACCGCCTCCGGCGTAACGGCAGGCACCGCCATCGCCGCCTTGCAGGAGAGCAGCGGCAAGCTGAGCCGCAACATGATCGACGACGGGTACGAGGCCTTTGCCGACGTGGTGACGCTGTGCATCGAGCTGATCCGCCAGTTCTATGAGCTGCCCCGGCAGTTCCGGCTGCTGGGCGCCATGGGGACGGAGGAGTTCGTCAGCTATGACCACAGCGGCCTGCAGCCCAGAGTGATGGACGACGGCGTAACCGTGTCCTACCGGGTGCCGGAGTTCGATCTGGAGATCGGCGCGGAGCGGGAAAGCCCCTATCGCACGGCGGAGGCCAATCAGCTGGCCTTGCAGCTGTTCCAGATGGGCTTCTTCCGGGACGATCTGGCGGATCAGGCGCTGCGGTGTCTGGAGCTGATGGAGTTCAAGAACAAGGATCAGCTGGCACGGGTGATCTCCGGCGGTCAGACCCAGGCCCGGCAGATTGCGGCGCTGCGGCAGCAGCTTTTGCAGCTGGCGCAGGTGGTGGACGAGGCGAAGGGCACCCATCTGGCGGAGAGTCTGTCGGCGGAGCAGGGCGGCGGTCAGAACGCCGCAGCCAGTGCGGGAAAGGCGGCGCAGGAGAGCCGCAGCGCCATGGAGCGCAGCCGCCAGCAGTCCAGAGAGGTGGTGCGGCCCCGATGATTCACGTCACGCTGAAGGATAACGCCCTGTGGGCACGGGGTCACAGCGGCAGCGGCCCAAGAGGGCAGGACATTCTGTGCGCCGCCGTCAGCATTCTGATGGAGGCCACCGCCGCCGCGCTGGAGCGGCAGGACAGACTGCTGCTGGGCTATTTCGGGAACGGGTTCTGCTCTCTTATCACGGATGGGGACAGCGAAATTCTGGAGGTGGCGCGGCAGGGCATGCTTCTGCTGGAGCAGCATTATGGAGACTATGTGAAGGTGAAAGACCTGCGGACAAGGAGGGACAGCCATGCATGAGGAACAGGAAGTGACCCAGACCACACCGGAGACGGACAGCGCCGCCGAATTTGAGGAGCTGATCCAGGGACGGTGCAAGCAGCCCTTTCAGCAGCGGGTGCAGAAGATCCTGGACGGACGGCTGCGCTCGCTGCGGCAGGAAAACGAGGCGCTGCGCCGTCAGGCGGCGGAGCAGCGTAGCTTTGAAAACGGCTGCGTGGAGCGCCTTGCCCGTCAGGCGGAGGACATCCGCCGGGTATACGGCGGCTTCGACTGGCAGCGGGAGATGCGCGATCCGGCCTTTGGCCGCCTGATCGCGGCGGGCGTGGACGGCCGCACCGCCTATGAGGTGGTGCACAGCCGCGAGCTGCTGGCGCAGGCCATGCGCTACGGCGCAAAGCGGGCGGCGGAGCAGTGCAGCCGCGCCATCGCCAGCGGTGGAAGGCGCGTGGCGGAGAACGGCGGACACGGCAGCAGCGCCGTGACCCGCACCGACCCCAAGGCGCTGGACTCCGCCCAACTGGCGGATATCCGGAGACGGGTGCAGCGGGGGGAGAAAATCCGGTTTTGAGGGGGAAAAGAGGATTTCGCCCTCCGGGGCGAGGAAGGCCTCCGGCGGGCTACTTTTCCCAACAGCTGGAAAAGTAGCCAAAAGAGCCGGAAGAAACCGATGGTTTCTTCACTTCCTTGCGTGCTATCGTGCAAACAGCATTGTAACTGCCTGCCACACGTTCGCGTAACATTTCCTTTTTCGTTTCGGTTAAAGGGATCGTCTCTGCTCCCGCGCCGCTACCGCTGATACTTACGCCGAATAACGTTTTGGGTTCTACCGTTGAGAGCGTGAGCGGCAGCGGCGCAGGAAGGACAGGCGATACGTCATACGCAACGAAAACAGCCATGTTCTGTGAACGCGTGGTACAAGGCCGCAGATTCGTAATCAGTACAGCGTGCAGGAAGTCCAGAAACCTGGGTTTCTGGCTGTTCTTTTGGTCACTTTTGGAACAGCGGCCAAAAGTGACCCGTGCCCGGAGGCACGGAATTTTCCAAAACGGGCGGACAGAGTTGTCTGCCCCTACGACGGTTTGACGATACCTTGCCATTTAGCGGTGGGGTGGGCAGGGCAGGCTTTTCATATAGATGTCCGGAATTCCGGGCGGGGTCGCGGCCTACCGCGGACGGCACTTCCCCTATTCGGGCGTAAGGCGCTCCTGACGCCGGGGAGCAGCGTATTTTTCACACTACATTATTATAGTAAGGAGAGTATCACTATGGCAATGACACATACCTTTGATCTGCAGCGCTTCGCTGACAGCAACGTACAGACCACCGGCACCCAGAGTCTGAGCGCCGAAATGAAAACCTATTACGGCATGGAGCTGCTGGAAAACGCCAAGCCCGCGCTGGTGCACAACCAGTTCGCCGCCACCAAGCCTCTGCCTGTGGGCGGCGGCAAGACCGTGGAGTGGCGCAAGTTCGGCTCCTTTGACAAGGCGCTGACTCCGCTGACCGAGGGCGTGACCCCCGACGGCAGCGGCATCACCGTCAGCTACATCACCAAGGAGCTGAGCCAGTACGGCGACTACACCACCGTGTCCGATATGCTGGATCTGACCGCCATCGACGACGTGGTGCTGGAGATCACCGACCGCCACGGCGCCAACATGGGTCTGACGCTGGACACCGTGACCCGCAATGAGATCCAGCAGGGCACTCACGTCATCTACGCCCCCGGAAAGGACGCCGATGGCAAGAAGGTGGACGTGCTGTACCGCCGCGATCTGGACAAGAGCTGCGTGATGACCGCTGAGCTGGTGGCCCGCGCCGCCACGGAGCTGAAGAAGATGAACGCCCCCACCTTTGACGGCAAGTACGTGTGCATCATCCACCCCAGCGTGGCCTTCGACCTGCGCAACGACCCCGACTGGGTGGCCGCTCACCAGTACGCCGCCGCTACGGAGCTGTTCTCCGGCGAGATCGGTGAGCTGCACGGCGTGCGCTTCGTGGAGACCACCGAGGCCAAGATCTTCCGCGGCGACGATCTGGCCAGCGACAGCCGCACCCTGACTGCCAGCGCCGCCGTCAGCAATTCCACCACCGTCAGCTTTGACGGCGGCACCGTGGCCGCAGGCGCACTGGCAGGCCGCTACGTACTGTGCGGCGGCAAGCGCGTTAAAGTTGTATCCAACACCGCCAGCCAGCTGACGCTGGAGGAGGCCGTCACCGTGGCGGACAATGCGGTGATCTATCCCGGTGAGGGCGGCAAAGGGGGTCTGGCCGTGTACGGCTGCCTGTTCGTGGGCAAGGGCGCTTACGGCGTGGTGGATCTCAGCGAAGGCACCGAGGTCATCGTGAAGCCCCGCGGCTCCTCCGGCACCGCCGATCCGCTGGATCAGCGCTCCAGCGTGGGCTGGAAGGGCATCCACGCCGCCGCCATCCTGTACGATGAGTACATCGTCCGTGTGGAGTGCGGCAGCAGCTATTCCGGCGAGGACGCCGCTAACTAACAAAAGGAGGAACGCAATATGGCAAAAAAGCAGGACATGGCGGAACGGATGGTGGCGCTGACCATCCCCCGAGGCCGCAAGCAGGAGGAAAACTTTGTGATCATCTCCGTCAACGGCCGCAGCTGGAAGATCATGAAGGGCGCGCAGGTAGACGTGCCCGACTACGTAAGCGAGGTGCTGGAAAACCGCCGCATGATGCAGGAGGAAGCCCGCCGCTACGTGGACAGAATGGCCGACTGAGGAGGGACGGCCATGGCAAATATCACAGCCGGACAGGTTCTGGAGCAGGTGGACGCGCTGGTGCCCAACCAGTACACCCACAGTGAAAAGCTGCGGTGGCTGGCGCAGGCGGAGGGCTTCGTGCTGCGGGAGGTCTGCCGGGTGACGGGTAAGCTGGCGGAGCTGGAGGACGGCTCGGTGCTGTCAGTGGAGGCTCCCTACGACGAGCTGTACCGCCACTATGTGGAGGCGCAGATCCACTACTGCAACGGCGAAATGGCCCGGTACAACAGCGCCGCTGCCAACTGGAACAACGGTCTTTTGACCTATCGGGACTACGTATGCCGCACCACAGCGCCGGAGCGGGGCGTCAGAGCATTAAAGCTATGCTAACACGGCGGGGCGGGAGGGGTTTCCTCCCGCCCCGTGCAAGAAAGGAGGAACGGCATGTTTCTATCACAATGCAAGGCGCCGGCGCAGCAGCGCGTGACTGTCAGCAAGTTTGGGGGCTATGACGCGCGGCGCCGTGCGCCGCTGGGCTCCTTTGCCCGGATGGAGAACCTGACAGGGGACGGCTATCCCACGCTGTCGGTGCGGGAAAAGCGCAAGACTATCGCGGCGCTGGACAAGCCCAACGGCCTTGCCGCCAAGGACAGCCTGATCTGGGTGGACGGCAGGACGCTGTACATCAACGGTCTGGCCATCGATCTGGCGCTGACGGACGGTGAAAAGCAGTTGGTCAGCATGGGCGCGTATCTGCTGATCTGGCCCGACAAGAAATACGTCAACACCCAGAACCTCAGCGACCGGGGCAGTCTGGAAAACGCCATCCAGACCACCGGCGCCGTCACCTACGCCCTGTGCCGCGCCGACGGCACGGAATACGAGGGCTATACCACCGGGGCGGCGGCTCCCGCCAGCGCCGAAAGCGGCGACCTGTGGCTGGACACCGGCAGCGGCGCGGCGCTGATGCGCTATGACGGCGTGATGTGGCAGGCGGTGGACGACGCCGCGTTGAAGCTCAGCTCCGCAGGCATCGGAACGGGCTTCTCCGCTGGGGACGGCGTGACCCTCTCCGGCTGCACCGGCGCTGCGGCGGACGGCACATGGACGCTGCTGCAATGCAGCGACAATGCCATCGTCATCGGCACGGTGGCTGCCATTGAGGGGGAGCAGACCACCGCCGTGACGGTGCGGCGCTATGTGCCGGACATGGACTTTGTGGTGGAGTGCGGCAACCGGCTGTGGGGCTGCAAGTACGGCATCGTGGACGGCCAGAGCGTCAACGCCGTGTACGGCAGCGCACTGGGGGATTTCCGCAACTGGAACACCTTCGCCGGGCTGTCCACCGACAGCTACGCCGCCAACCGGGGCAGCGACGGCGTGTTCACCGGGGCGGCGGCCTATCTGGGCACGGTGCTGTTTTTCAAGGAGAACAGCATGGAGCGGCTGTACATCAGCGCCTCCGGCGCGCACCAGATTACGTCGCTGCAATGCCCCGGCGTGAGGCAGGGCAGTGGACGCTCTCTGGCGGTGGTGGACAGCGTGCTGTATTTTCACGGCGCTGGCGGCGTATACGCCTTTGACGGCAGCATGCCCCAGCTGGTATCCGCCGCCTTCGGCGACGAGCGGTATGAAAGCGCCGTAGGCGGGGCGGCAGAGGGTCACTACTGGCTGTCGGCGCGGCGAAACGGTGCGGATCACCTATTTGTCTACGATACCGCCCGAAAGCTGTGGTTCCGGCAGGATGGGCTGCGGGTGAAGCAGTTCGCCCTGTCCGGCGGCGTGCTGTACGGCCTGACGGCGGACGGCGTGACGGCGCTGCACGGCGGCAGCGAGTCGGACGAGACGGACATCGACTGGTACGCCGAGACCGGCGATTTGGGACTGGACACGCCGGAGCAGAAGTATTTGCAGCGCGTCGAGCTGCGGCTGCTGCCGGAGTACGGCGCGTGGGTGAAAGCCTACGTCAGCTATGACGAGGGGCGGCACTGGCAATACGCCGGAGAGCTGAAGGGAGAGCAGCGTCTGCGGGCGGGATTGCTGGCGGTACGACCGGTGCGGTGTCCCCAGCTGCGGCTGCGGCTGGAGGGGCACGGCAACTGCCGGATCTACAGCGTCAGCGCCGTGTATGAGAAAGGAAGTGACCTGCCATGAGCGAGCTTCTCATGCCGCCCTATCCCAACGGGTCGGTGCAGCAGCAGCTGACCCAGCAGTATTCCTACCTGTTCCAGATGGCCCAGCAGCTGAACATGGCGCTGTCGGCGCTGGAGGGCGGCGCGGTCAGCACCGCCGGGAACAGCGCCCGGCAGCGAAAGAGCGGCGGCGCGGCGTCCGCCGCCGGGAAAGCGGCGCTGGAGAACGCGGAGCAGTTCCAGAACTTGCGGGCCATGATCGTCAAGACCGCCAAGCAGGTGTCCCGGAACATGGAGCAGCTGGAGACACGGCTCAGCGAGGAGTACGTGGCCTCCTCCCAGTTCGGCACCTACGTGCAGCGGCTCAGCGCCTATCTGGAGGCCAACCCGGAGGCGCTGACCCAGTACTACAGCTTTTGCAGCGATCTGGCCGCCAACGTGGCGGCGGTGGACGCCGCCTTTTCCACCTATAAGCTGGACACGGAGGGCTATATCCGCACCGGCATCGTCTACTACGACGGCCCCGCCCCGGTCTACGGCGTGGCGGTGGGCCAGAACCTGACCACCACGGAGATCGACGGCCAGCAAGTGGTGGAGCAGAACAACTTCCGGGCGGTGTTCACCGCCCAGCGTCTCAGCTTCTGGCAGGACAGCACGGAGATCGCCTATGTGTCCAACAACCGGCTGTATATCACCAACATCACCGTGCTGGACAGCATCAGCATCGGCCATTGGCGCATGGACAGCGGCAATGGCCTGGCATTCAAATGGATCGGAGGATAACACCATGGCCGTAACAGAAAAAGATTTCACGCTGTCCTGGGGCGATATCACCATCGGTGCGCCCAACACTATCGCGGTAACGCGCCCCTCGTCCCAGTACAGCTTCCGCTTCCGCTGCGAATTTCAGGGCGTCACTATCAACCTGACCGCACCGGAGCTGATGATCGTCTCGCAGGACGATACCCGCGTGGTGTTCCAGTGGACGCCGGACGAGAGCCTGTCGCTGGCCATTCCCAACAGCGTGTCCGGCACGGGAACGCTGACCATGACGGTGGCCTACACCAGCAGGTTCGAGCAGCTCAGCAACCCGGAATTCTGCGTCAAGACCTACGACTTCACCGCCTATGTGCCGGACAGCATGCGGCCCAGCGCCACGCTGACGGTGGCGCTGGTGAACGACAATGCCCTGCTGGAGCAATGGGGACTGTGGGTGCGGGGCATGAGCTGCCTGCAATACGCGGTGGAGGCCAGTGCCGTAGGCGGCGCGACACTGAAAAGCTGCCGCTTCACCTTTGCAGGACAGACCGTCAGCGGCTTTTCCGGCGTGACCGCGCCCATCGGCATGGCGGGCACCCTGACGCCTGCCGCCGTGGTGACGGACTCCCGGGGACGCACCACCACGGTGTCCGCCGCTCCTGTGGCGGTGTTCGATTACCAGACGCCGTCGCTGCGGACATCGGTGGCCTACCGGTGCAACACCGCCGGTGTGGAGGACAGCGGCGGCGCGTGTCTGCAGGTAAAGGCCGCCGGCTCCTGCTGGCCGCTGGACGGCCGCAACACCGTGACACTGCGGGCCCGTTACCGCCCGGTGGGCGGCGTGTACGGCGGCTACACCACGCTGGTCAGCGGTCTGACCGCGCAGATCGCGGATTCGCTGGACAAGGACACCACCTATGAGGTGGAGCTGTCCGCCGTGGACACGGTGGGCAGCGTCCGGGCCGTCAGCTATACGTCCTCCAACGCGTCGGTGGCCTTCCACCTGCGCAGCGGCGGCGTAGGCGCCGCCTTCGGCAAGCTGGCGGACAGCGCCGCGCTGCAATGCGCGTGGGATGCCAGCTTCGACGGCGACATGACGGTGGTGGGTCAGCTGGCAGCGGGCAGCCTCACCGTAGGCGGCAGGACGCTGGTGGATCTGCTGTATCCCATCGGGTCGCTGTACCTGTCCACCGCCGAAACAGACCCCGGCACGATGCTGGGCGGCACGTGGCAGCGGATCGAGGATCGCTTCCTGCTGGCGGCAGGCCAGACCTATGCTGCCGGAGCCACCGGCGGTCAGGCGGCGCTGACGCTGACGGAGCAGCAGCTGCCGCCCCACATCCATCACGTGGAGGGCTTCACCAGCGTGGACTCCACCACTCACGACCACGGCGTGCCCAACGTGATCCAGGGCGGCTCCGGCGGCGAGGCCTATGCGGAAAGCTGGAGCGGCGGCACCGGAAGACGCGAGCTGACCACCAGCGCCATCTGCATCAACCACGACCACACGGTGGATCTGGATTCCCAGCCCTGCGGCGGTGGAGAAGCCGTCGGCATCCTGCCGCCCTATCTGGCGGTGTACGTGTGGCAGCGGGTAAGCTGAATACTATATATATTTAGGAGGTTTTTCTATGGCATCTACTTACCGTCAGGTGGGCTTCGGCTCCACCGGCAGCGCCGTCTCGAAATTGCAGACGATTTTGAATGAGCACGGCTACGGTCTGGCCGTGGACGGCATCTTCGGTGAAAAAACCCGCGCCGCCGTCCGGGACTATCAGAAGCGGTACAACCTGAAGCTGGACGGCATCGCGGGCCCGGAGACATGGGGCAGTCTGCTGGGTCAGAACGGCAGCAGCAGCAACGGCAGCTACACCGGCGGCGGCAGCTCCGGCAAGACCAGTACGTCCACCAACCTGCCGCTGGGCAAGGTATCCGACGGCACCGCCGCCGCGCTGGATCGGCTGGAAAAGGGCTACACGCCCTCCAGCGACGTGGAGGCGGAGCAGGCGCTGCTGGACAGTCTGGCGCAGCTGCGCCCCGGCGATTACGAATCCGATTTCACGGCGCAGCTGGACGCGCTGTATCAGGAGATCAGCAGCCGTCCCGGCTTTTCCTATGACCCCGGCTCCGACGCGGCGTACCAGTCCTACGCCTTGCAATACGCCCGACAGGGCCGGGCCGCCATGGCCGACACGCTGGGCCAGACTGCCCACCTCACCGGCGGCTACGGCTCCAGCTACGCACAGTCCGCCGCCCAGCAGTCCTATCAGCGGTATTTGCAGCAGCTGTCCGACGTGCTACCCCAGCTGCAATCCGCCGCCTACAGCCGCTACCGCGACGAGGGCGACGCGCTGCTGGACCGCTATAAGCTGCTGCAGGGGCAGGACGAGGAGGCCTACGGCCGCTGGCAGGATCTGGTGAGCGCGTGGCAGAAGGAGGTCTCGCAGGCCCAGAGCCGCTACGACCAGATCAGCAGCCGCGACTTGAAGAATTACCAGCTGCTGCTGGACTATTTCGCCGACAAGGCCGCCGCCGAGCAGAAGGGTCTGCACACCTCCAAGACGGACGAGAGCGCCCTGTCCAGCATCGGCAACACCGCCTCACTGAGCTCCACGGCGGCGGAAAGTCTGGAGCGGGCCATGAACAACTATCTGAAAAGCGGAAATGCCCAGCAGGCCGATACGCTGCTGAATCAGTACAAAAACCGCATGACGCCCGCGCAAAAGGCCCGTTTTGAGGCACTTTTCGCCGCGTGGAACCGCCCCTTGAGCTGGTAGTTCTTTCCATTCTCTCCCGTTGGTCGAGAAAATTATGGTTGCTTTTAGGGCCATAATATGGTAGAATGGTTTTAAGCGCTGTGACCTGATGGGCGGCGCTGTTTTCCACGAGCCGGGCGGCACGTTTCCCGGCCACGCGAAAGGAGAAAAAAGAATGAAAGAATATAACGATTGCTTTGTTCAGACTTCCCCCGTGAACGGGCGCGCTTTTTCCCGGCTGCTGGTTCTGCTCCTGTCTCTGGTGATGGCGCTGGCGCTGGTGGGCTGCGGCGGCGACAAGACGCCCGACAACTCCGACGACGCCAATGGCAATCCCCCTGTCGTGGAGCCGGACGACACCGAAAACCGCGTAGAGCCCGCTCCCGTTGTGGAGCCCAAGGACATGGAGGCCACCTTTGCCAAGTACAAGGATGTGTACGCATGGCTGGAGGTTCCCGACTTCTCCAAGATCCTGGGCACCGACCACGAGCTGTCCTACCCTGTGGCGCAGCATCCCACGGATCGCAACTACTACCTCAGCCGCGATCTGGACGGCAACAGCAACAAGGCCGGCACCATTTTCAGCGAGGCTACCTGCGAGGGCAAGACCATCAACAGCCGTGATCTGAACGATCCCGTCACCGTGCTGTACGGCCACAATCAGGCCAACCGCACCATGTTCGGCGGCCTGCAGAGCATGCTGAAGAATCTGGATTTCAGCGAGCAGCATCTGGTGTATATGTATCAGAAGGATCGCCGCGTGACCTATCAGATCGTGGGCGGCGTGCAGTATGATACCAGCCACATCATTTACTACCACGACTTTACCAACGCTGACGTGTTCAACAGCTTCTTCGACCAGCTGTGGAAGGAGACGGACGGCACCACCAATCTGGACAAGGCCAATAAGCCTGTGGCCGGCGACCGGGTGCTGATCCTGTCGGTGTGCAAGAATGGCGACGACTATCACCGCTATCTGATCGTCTGCAAGATGATCGAGGACACCGCCGATCCTACCACCTGGCCCCTGAAGGATGCTGCGGCTGCCGCTGACACGACCACCACCAAGACCGACACCACCGCAAAGACCCACTAAAGAGTAAAAAAGAGCCCTGTTCCTTGCGGAACAGGGCTCTTTTTTATACGTCAGAGAAAAGTGAAGAGCGAAGAGTGAAAAGCTGCGGTGTGCCGCGAAGCGGCACGATAAAAAAAACAAAGTCTCCGGTGTGTCCGGAGACTTTGTTTTTTCCGTTTCATTCCTACTCCGTGAAGTGGACGTGGGTAAAGATGTGATCCTGACAGAAGCAGTGATAGCCGGCGCATTTGCTGCAATAGCGGAACTGCAGGTCGGGATAATCGGTATCCGTGCGGCCACAGACGGCACACTTGTGATGATAGCCCTGCTGTTGTTCCTGCTTTTGCTGCTGTTGAGCCGCCCGCTTGAACTGCACCGTCTGGGGACGGTGGCGGTAGGCGGCGCGGTCGGCCATGTAATGTACCTCCGGCCAGATGAACACGGCAAAGTTCAGCAGAGCGATCACCGGCAGCAGCGCGCCACCCCAGTTGCCCGCCAGCAGGCTGCGCACCACGTCAACGGCGAACAGCGCCGCGTCCAGATAGGCCAGCCATTTCATCTTGATGGGGACAATGAAGAACAGCAGCACCTGCGTATCCGGGAACAGGAACGCGAAGGCGAAGAACATGGACAGGTTCACGTAATAGGAGCCCGCCACGGTGTAGCTCTGTCCGGAGATCAGGCTGGCGATCAGCACACCGACTGCCGTCAACAGCACGCCGCTGATGTAGTAAAGGGTAAACTTGGCGGTGCCCCACTGGCGCTCCAGCGTGGAGCCGATCCAGTAGTAGAAATACAGGCTGATCAGCAGCCAGAAGATGCCGCTGCTGGTGGGAACGAACACGTAAGTGATGATGCGCCACAGCTCGCCCTTCAGCACGGCGGAGGTGTTCAGCGTCAGGAACGCCAAGGCGTTGGCGTCGTTGGCCTGGGTGAACATCATCAGAAGATAGACGATCACGTTGCCTGCCACGATGTAGAGCATCAGATTGGGGATGCCGAAACGGGGGTGCCGGGCGCAGAAGCGCTGCACCGCGTCATAGAGCTTTTTCAAGGATGGTTCCTCCTGTTGGTTTGAATGGGACTTTGCGTTACATTGTACCCTATATGGTGGGAAAAGTCATTACTATTTTTTGAATAATTGCGGAAAAGATGTTTCGCGCTTCCGAGCGTGAGGTACTTTTGGCCGCTGCCGCTAACTTTATCAACGGTAGAAATGGAATCGCTGTACGGCGGCGCGATGAGGGGAGCGATCCGAGCGCTGCCTGTGGCAGATGCAGCGGGGAAAACGGCGCAGCGCTGCCAGTGGCAGATATAGCAAGCCGTTTTCAAGGCAGTGCCATCCGTTCAGCGGGCACGAAGGTGCCCACTGGACGGATGGCACAACGAGGGCCAATGCCGTTACGAAATTTTGGGCACCGCAACAGGATCATGCCGCCCTACGAAACGGTTTGGTGAATGCCGTAGGGGCCGATGCCCACATCGGCCCACACGAAATGGTACGAAAAATGTGCGTAGGGGCGGGGTTCTACCCCGCCCGCCAACATATAGACTGCGCCATTACACATCTCCCCCCCAACTTTCACAATGTAAACAGACAAATACTTGACACCGTTCCGGTTTCACGTTATGATAGGATTCGGAAAAATTCATTGAGGGGTTCACTGATTATGGCAGAAAGACTCACCCCCCGCAAGCAGCAGGCGCTGGAGATGCGTAGCCGCATCCAGAATGTGGCGCTGGATCTGTTTGACCGGGAGGGCTTTGAAAATGTATCCGTGGAGGAGATTGCCCAGAAGGCGGGCTGCTCCGTGGGCAATATCTACCATTACTTCAAGAGCAAGGACGAGCTGGCCATTCAGGTCACCAGCCACGTGGACGCGGCGTACCTGACGCTGGAGGCGGAATATCTGGCGGATACCGCCCGTTCCGCCCGGGAGAAGCTGCTGGACTTCGTGGGCCAGTCGCTGCGGATCAGCAGCAGCGACCCGGTGCTGTACAAGGCGTTCATCCACGCCATGAAGTATCCGGAGCAGGGCGCTTTGCAGCGCAATGAGCACCGTATCTATTACCGGGTGCTCGCCGAGCTGGTGGAGCTGTGCCGCCGGGACGGCTTTATCGATGCCCGGTATGACGGCGACATGGCAGTGGAGTATCTGGTGACGCTGCACCGCGGCACGCTGCTGGAGTGGCGCATCTACGAGGGGAACTTCGATATCGCCCAGCGGGGCATCGCCATGGCGGAGATCCTGCTGCGGGGATGGGAAGCGTAATATAACCGGAAGGTATTTGGTCGATTTCACGACCAAATACCTTCTTTTTTTGTTCACAACGCCGATATTTTTCAAAGCGTCCGACACAACGGGAAAACGCCGTTGACAAACCCGATGGAAAGTGCCATACTGTGAACAGTTCATTAAGTGATTCGGTGAAATTTTTGACGAAGTATTCGATACCGTAAGAGAAAGAGAGGGAACCCCCATATGAAGATCCTTGTCATCAACCCCGGCGCCACCAGCACCAAGATCGCCGTGTTCGATGAAGACCAGCAGCTTTTCAAGCTGGGCATTGACCACTCCGCCGAGGAGCTGGATCAGTTCGAGCGGGTCATCGACCAGGCGGACTACCGCAAGACCGCCATTCTGAACGCTGTCACCGAGGCCGGCTACAAGCTGGAGGACTTTGACGCGGTGTGTGGCCGCGGCGGTCTGTACCGTCCCATTCCCAGCGGCACCTACGCCGTCAACGACAAAGTGATGCACGATGTGGAGACCGCGCCCTACGGCGAGCATCCCTCCAACCTGGGCGCGTATCTGGCCAAGAAGCTGGGCGACATGGTGGGCATTCCCGCTTTCTTTGTTGACCCCGTGTGCGTGGACGAGATGACCGAGATCGCTCACTATACCGGCTTTGCCGAGTTCCGCCGCCTGTGCCAGTTCCACGCCCTGAACCACAAGTCCATCGGCCGCAAGGCCGCCAGGGAGCTGGGCAAGAAGTACGAGGACGTGAACCTGATCGTCTGCCATCTGGGCGGCGGCGTCAGCGTGGGCGCTCACCAGAAGGGCCGCGTGGTGGACGTGTGCAACGTGAAGGACGAGGGCTCCATGGGCATGGATCGCGCCGGTGGCCTGCCTGTCAACCAGCTGATCAGCTACTGCTTCAGCGGCAAGACCAAGGACGAGGTGAAAAAGACTTTTGGCCGCCGCGCCGGTATGCTGTCCTATCTGGGCACCACTGATTTCCGCGTCATCTGCGCCAAGGTGGTAGAGGGCGACCCCAAGTATGTGGAGGCCTATCAGGCGCTGGTCTATCAGCTTTCCAAGGATATCGGCGCCATGGCCGCCGTGCTGCATTTCGACGTGGATGCCATCGTGTTCACCGGCGGCATGGCCTATGAGCAGTTCTTCTGCGACGATATCACCGCCTATGTGGGCAAGCTTGCCCAGACCATCCGCCTGCCCGGCGAGGAGGAGATGCGTTCTCTGGCCGAGGGCGCGCTGCGCGTGCTCCACGGCGAACAGGAAGCCAGCATCTATTAATCCGTTTTCCAATAGTAAGTGACAATAGAGTGTAAGTAAGAGTAAGAAAAAGAAGAAAGGTGGAAGAAAACTATGAAACATCTGATGTCCGGTAACGAGGCCACCGCACGTGGCGTCTACGAAGCCGGTATCAAAGTCTGCTCCGCGTATCCCGGCACCCCCAGCACCGAGATTCTGGAGAACATGCCCCAGTACGGCAAGGACGTGTACTGCGAGTGGGCTCCCAACGAAAAGGTAGCCGCCGAGGTGGCCTACGGCGCGTCCGTGGCCGGTTCCCGTGCCTTCTGCACCATGAAGATGGTGGGCCTGAACGTGGCTGCCGACCCCCTGTTCACCGCCGGTTACATGGGCGTCAACGGCGCCTATGTGGTGGTCACCGCTGACGACCCCTCCTGCCATTCCTCCCAGAATGAGCAGGACAACCGCCACTATGCCCGCGCCGCCAAGATCGCCATGGTGGAGCCTTCCGACGCCCAGGAGTGCAAGGACTTCGTGAAGCTGGCCTGCGAGATCTCCGAGGAGTTCGACACCCCCGTGCTGTACCGCACCACCACCCGCGTCTGCCATTCCAAGGGTCTGGTGGAGTTCGGCGAGCGCACCGAGCATGTGGCGCCCGAGTACAAGCGCAACACCCGCAAGTACATCTGCGCACCTGCCAACGCCTACGCCAACCATCCTCTGGTGGAGGAGCGTCTGGTGAAGCTGGCCGAGTACGGCTGCACCACCGCTTTGGAGAACGGCCTGAACAAGCTGGAGCTGGGCGACGGCAAGGTGGGCGTCATCACCGCCTCCATCGCTTATGAGTACGCCAAGGAAGTGTTCCCCGAGGGTACGTCCTTCCTGAAGCTGGGCCTGACCTATCCCCTGCCCATGAACCTGATCCGCGACTTCGCCAAGAAGGTGGAGAAGCTGTACGTCATCGAAGAGCTGGAGCCCTTCATGGAGAACGAGATCAAGGCCGCCGGGATCGACTGCGTCGGCAAGGAGCTGACCGGCGTGATGTACGAGCTGAATACCGAGCTGGTGCGTGAGCGCGTGCTGGGTATCAAGCCCAACTACAAGACCATCACCGACGTGCAGGTAGCCAAGCGTCCTCCCGCACTGTGCCCCGGCTGCCCCCACCGCGGCTTCTTCTACACCCTGTCCAAGAACAAGAACTACGTGGTCACCGGCGATATCGGCTGCTACACCCTGGGCTTTGCGCCTCCCCTGAACTGCATGGACGTGTGCATCTGCATGGGCGGCGGCTTCTCCGCCGGTATGGGTATGGCCAAGTCCTTCCAGCGCGAGGGCGTCACCGATAAGGTGGTGTTCGGCGTGATGGGCGACTCTACCTTCTTCCACAGCGGCATGACCGGCGCTGCCGAGATCATCTACAACAACGGCCGCATGATCCCCTGCGTGCTGGATAACCGCATCACCGGCATGACCGGCCACCAGGACAACCCCGGCTCCGGCTTCACCCTGATGGGCGAGCCCGCCCCCATGATCAGCGTGGAGAAGGTGCTGGAGGCCTATGGCTTCGCCCCTGTCTTCACCGTGGATCCCCAGGATCTGGCCGCCATGAAGGCTACCGTCAACACCGCCGTGGCCGCTCTGAACGAGGGCAAGCACCCCGCCATCGTCACCCGCCGTCCCTGCCTGCTGATTAAGCGCGTGAAGCATGATCTGGGCATGTGCGTGGTGAATACCGACAAGTGCGTGGGCTGCAAGAGCTGCCTGAAGGTGGGCTGCCCTGCCATCTCCATGGAGAACGGCAAGGCGGCTGTGGATCGTACCCAGTGCGTGGGCTGCACCGTCTGCGCCCAGGCCTGCCCCGTTGGTGCTATCGAAAAGGAGGAGAAGTAACATGTCTAACGTAAAAAGCTGTCTGTTGGTTGGCGTTGGCGGTCAGGGCGCGATCCTGATCTCCAAGATCATGTCCAACGGTTTTATGAAGGCCGGTTATGATGTTAAGCAGAGCGAAGTCCACGGTATGGCCCAGCGCGGCGGCTCCGTGTCCACCCAGGTTCGCTGGGGCGACAAGGTGTACGGCCCCGTATTCGGCAAGGGCGAGGCGGATATTATGGTGGCACTGGAGAAGATGGAAGCCGTCCGCTACGCGGAGTTCCTGAATCCCGACGGTGTGGCCGTCATCAATGACTACGCCATCAAGTCCACCACCATCGCCTCCGGCGCCGAGGAGTATCCCGAGGGCTGCATCGAGGCCATGCAGAAGAATTTCAAGACCATCGCCGTTCCCGCCAGCGATATCGCCATCCAGCTGGGCAACCCCAAGTGCATGAACGTGGTGCTGTTCGGCGCCATGTGCGATTCTCTGGGCTGCCCCGAGATCGACTGGGAGCAGATCGTGGCCGAGACCGTCCCCGCCAAGGTCAAGGAGCTGAACCTGAAGGCCTTCCGCGCCGGACGCGAGGCTGCCAAGGCCAGTAAGTAAGCGTAATCACCCCTTTCTATACCATATCTCTGTAAAAAGGACAGCCCGCCGAATGGTGGGCTGTCCTTTTTTGCATGTGACTATACAGGGGAATTTCGCGCTCCGGCGCGACCTACTTTTGTCAACAGTGACAAAAGTAGGCAAAAACACCGGAAGGAACCTCCGGTTCCTTCACTTCCGGGCGCGCTATAATGTGTACAAAATTGTCAGTGTCTGCCGCACGATCACAGGGGATTGCCTTTTTCGATTCGTAAAAGGATCGTCTCTGCACCAGCGCCGCTGCCGCTGATGCAGTGCGGAAAAGTCATTTTTGTATTCACCGTGCGGTGGGATGAGGGCACCCCACCCTACACAATTCTACCGTAACCGTTTCGTAGGGCGGCCTGCCCTCAGGCCGCCACGTACAGCGCTTCAATTTCTACCGTTGATAAAGTTAGCGGCAGCGGTGCAAGAGGGACAGACGATTCGTCATAGGGAATGATTTCAACAAACTCCCGCGAACGCGTGGCATGGAGTCACGATTCTGCAAAAGAAACAGCGCGCAGGAAGTCTTGAAGCCTGGGTTTTAAGCGGCCCTTTTGGGGGAGCGATCCGAGCGCTGCCAGTGGCAGATGAAGCGAGGTGAGCGAGTGGCAGCGGTCAAAATTTCAAGCGTTTGCCGTAAGGCAGCGTAGAAATTTTGGGCACCGCAACAGGACACTTTTGGGGCCGGGGCCAAAAGTGTCCCGTGCCCGAGGGCACGGAATACCCCTCGCGCCGAGGCGCGAAACATTCCCACACCGGCTCATCGATATTCATGAAAAACGACCGTCGAAAGACGGCCGTTTTTCATTATTTGTGGCTGCAATGGCCGCCGCAGTGTGAGCAGTTGCCAGTGCAGGCTCCGGAGCAGAGGCTCTTGCCCTGCTTTTTATTTTTAATGAGGGAATGGACAATGGAAGTGACAATGGCGATCAGAACAAGACAAATCAAAATATCAGCCATGGCAAGTGCGCTCCTTTCTCAGAATAAATAAGGGATTGTGTACGGGGAAATTACATCTTCACGCTCAGCTTGGTAGCGTCCTTGTAGGGACGGAACAGCATGTACAGCAGACCGGCCAGAACGATGACGGCCACGATGGTGCCGATGATGCTGCCGGCGCCCACAGCCCAACCGCCGAACTGGTTGATCATCAGGGCGATCAGGTAAGCGAAGCCGCACTGATAGCCGATGGCGAACCACGTCCACTTGGCGTTGTTCATCTCACGCTTGATAGCACCGATGGCCGCGAAGCAAGGAGCGCACAGCAGGTTGAACACCAGGAATGAGTAGCCGCTGATACCGGTGAAGGCAGCACCGATGGCGTCATAGACAGTGCCTTCGCCGCCGCCGTACAGAATGCCCAACGTACCGACGATGTTCTCCTTTGCCACCAGACCGGTGATGGAGGCCACGGTAGCCTGCCAGTTGCCCCAGCCCAGAGGCGCGAAGATCCAGGCGATGGCGTTGCCGATCTTGGCCAGGATGGAGCTGTCGATCTGCTCCTCAGACAGCATCTGGAACTGGCCGTCAACCCAGCCGAAATAAGTGGTGAACCACACGAAGATGGTGGACAGCAGGATGATGGTACCGGCCTTCTTGATGAAGGACCAGCCGCGCTCCCACATGCTGCGCAGCACGTTGCCCAGCGTGGGCCAGTGGTAAGCGGGCAGCTCCATAACGAAGGGAGCGGGATCACCGGCGAACATCTTGGTCTTCTTCAGGATGATACCGGAGACGATGATAGCCGCCATACCGATGAAGTAAGCGGAGGTGGAGACCCATGCGCTGCCGCCGAACAGGGCGCCGGCGATCATGCCGATGAAGGGAACCTTTGCGCCGCAGGGGATGAAGGTGGTGGTCATGATGGTCATACGGCGGTCACGTTCATTCTCGATGGTACGGGACGCCATAACGCCGGGGATACCGCAGCCGGTACCGATCAGCATGGGGATGAAGGACTTACCGGACAGACCAAACTTGCGGAAGATACGGTCCAGCACGAAGGCGATACGGGCCATGTAGCCGCAGGCCTCCAGGAAGGCCAGCATCAGGAACAGCACCAGCATCTGGGGAACGAAGCCCAGCACCGCGCCGACACCGGCCACGATACCGTCAAGGATCAGGCCGCTGAGCCACTCGGAGGCGCCGGCTGCTTCCAGACCGCTGCCAATCAGTGCAGGGATGCCGGGGACCCAGACGCCGAAGTCGGCGGGATTGGGCGCGTCAAAGCCGTTCTCGGAGAGATAGTCGACCGCGTCGACGTAGGTCATCTGGACGACGTCGTCCATCTTGTCCGCGCCCTCGGGCAGCGTGTCATAGTAGGCGGTCATCGTGTTCATGGCGAGGGTCTCCTCGTCCTCAACATCGACGGTCGCGGTCTTGCCGGTGGCCTGGAAGTCCTTCATCTCGGCCAGCAGGGCGTTTGCGTCAAAGTCGTCGGCCTCCGCGTCGATTTCGGTGCCGAGGAACGCATCCACGGCCTCGACGGCGGCGGTATACTCATCGTTCGTGTCGTTATAGGCGCTCGAGCCGATACCGAACAGGTGCCAGCCATCGCCGAACACACCATCGTTGGCCCAGTCGGTAGCGGGTGCGCCCACGCCTACCATAGCGATCCAGTAGACCAGGAACATAACGATGGCAAAGATGGGCAGCCCCAGCCAGCGGTTGGTGACGATGCGGTCGATCTTATCAGAGGTAGACAGCGCACCCTTGTTCTTCTTCTTATAGCAGCTCTTGATGACCTCGGCGATGTAGACGTAGCGCTCGTTGGTGATGATGGACTCGGCGTCGTCGTCCAGCTCCTTCTCGGCGGCCTTGATATCGGTCTCGATGTGGGTCATGGTCTCGGCGGGGATGCTCAGCTTGGTCAGCACCTTGTCGTCGCGCTCAAAGATCTTGATGGCGTACCAGCGCTGCTGCTCCTCGGGCATGCTGTGGACAGCAGCCTCCTCGATGTGGGCGATGGCGTGCTCCACGGGGCCGGAGAAGGTGTGCATGGGAACGGTCTTGGCGCTCTTGGCGGCGGTGATGGCAGCCTCGGCGGCCTCCATAACGCCGGTGCCCTTCAGGGCGGAGATCTCCACGATCTGGCAGCCCAGCTGGCGGGACAGCTCGGGCACGTTGATCTGGTCGCCGTTCTTCTTGACGATATCCATCATGTTGATGGCGATGACAACAGGGATGCCCAGCTCGGTCAGCTGCGTGGTCAGGTACAGGTTACGCTCCAGGTTCGTACCATCGATGATGTTCAGGATGGCGTCGGGACGCTGGTCGATCAGGTAGTTACGGGCCACCACTTCCTCCAGCGTGTAGGGGGACAGGGAGTAAATACCGGGCAAGTCCATGATGGTCACGTCGTCGTGCTTCTTCAGCTTGCCTTCCTTCTTCTCCACCGTAACGCCGGGCCAGTTGCCCACGAACTGGTTGGAGCCGGTCAACGCATTGAACAGCGTGGTTTTACCGGAGTTCGGGTTGCCCGCAAGGGCAATTTTAATTTGCTTTTCCATATACGCTCCTTTCGGATAGCTCACGCTAACCGTCACACAAAATTTTTTACTCGACCTCGATCATTTCGGTATCGGCCTTGCGCAGAGACAGCTCATAGCCGCGCACCGTGACCTCCATGGGATCGCCCAGAGGGGCTACCTTGCGGATGTACACCTCGGTACCACGGGTGATGCCCATGTCCATGATGCGGCGCTTGACGGGGCCTTCGCCGTGGAGCTTGACGACCTTCACGGTCTGGCCGATCTTGGCCTCTTTCAACGTTTTCATACGTCTCCTCCTTATCACACGATATTTATATAAAATTCAAAAAATAAAGACGCAGTAAAGCTTCGCAGCCTCGCAGAGTTCGCCGCTCGCAAGCGGCGAAAAATTCAAATCATTTTTCTGACGACATGTGCGTCAGAAAAATACTTCTCAGCCGCCAGTGTGTCCGAAGGACGCGCGCAGCGGCTGCATCCTCTTGGCAGAAAAATCGTCAGATTTTTCGTCAGTTAAGCTTACACCATGATCTTCCGTGCCATTTCCTCGCTGATAGCCACGCGGGATTCCTTGACCTTGACGATCACGTTGCCTCCCAAGGAGCTGATGAGTGTTACCTCGCCGCCCGCTACAAAGCCCAGATTTTCCAGATGCCTGCGCACCTCGTCATTTCCGCCCACATGGTGGATGATCTGTTCCTCTCCCACGTTGGCCAATGTCAACGGCATCATACGCTTCCCTTCTTTCTGTCGGAGCTTTCTATTAGCACGAGCTAACTTTCCCGTCAAAAAAATAGTTAGCCCTTTCTAACCACGTCAATATTATAGTTAGCGTGAGCTAATTTGTCAACAGAAAATTTACATTTTTTTGTCGAAAAAAGGATTTCATCCACTTGCCCACCGTCCGCCGCGCTGCGGAGACTTATATTTGTGCATTTTCTACGACGCAGCAACGAAAAAAGAGGAGGAACTACGTCCTCCCCTCTCAGCTTGTCAAAAAAGTCCCACATGGAACTTTTTTGACCGCGCTTTCCGCCGAGCATTTTGAACTCGTTCAAAATGCTATCTTCCGAAAACCTTGCTATAGCAAGGTTTTCGGCGGCGGTTTATTTTACCTGAGGCGGGCCTTGCCCCCTCAAACTCCCCCGCTGCTCACTTATCGAAACGTACAGCATAGTTTTTCGACAGACTGAGGGGAGGAACTACGTCCTCCCCTCTCCTTATATTCATATTATATCCAGCGCTCCAGCGTGACGGACAGCCGTCCCTTGCGGGTGGTGCCGCCCACCTGTGCCAGCGCCGCCTTGCCCAGTCCCCGCACGGCGATGCGGTCGCCCTGCTGTAATTGCCGGTCGCCCTTGAGACACACCAGATCGTTGACGGCCACCCTTCCGGCGGCGATCAGCTGTCCGGCAGGCCCTCGCGCCAGTGAAAAGGCCGACCCCACCAGACAGTCCAGCCGCAGCGAGGGCACCGTGTCCCTGATCTCCCGCTTTTCCACCGCCGGGCGCTGTACCTCCGCCAGCGGGATCACCGACAGGTGCAGCTTCGTCCGGCCCGCGCTGTCCCACTGCTCCAGCAGGTAGGGCAAGATCTGCCGCGTCACCAGAATGTCGCACTGTCCGGCAGAGACATAGATATCCCCCACCGTTTCCCGCTTGATGCCCGCACCCATAAGGCTGCCCAGAAAATCCCGGTGGGTCAGTGCGTCCTTCTCATAGTACACGGCCCGCACGGCAGCCGCCGGGCCGTCCTCCGAGGTCAGATAGTCCTCCGGCAGATACTCCGGCACGTAGCAGGCCATGCAGCGCTCCGCCCCGTCGCAGCCGCCGAAAAACACCAGCGGCACATGGGGCAGCAGCTTCTTCACCATGGCCTGCTCACGGGGCGAGAGAAACGCCGTGCAGCTGAAGATCTCCCGCTCCGCCCCGTGGTTCAGCTTATCGTAGAGCCGGGCCAGCAGCAGCCGGTCCTCCTCCGTTTCCGCCGCCGCGGCGATGCAGCGCTGTTTGTCCATACCGTGCTCCTCCCCTGTTTTCTTCTGCCGCTATTATAGCCGCCCGTCCCCCTGTCCGTCAAGGCCGTCCCGCCTCCTCCGCGCCGCGAAAAAAATCTGGGACGGGGTCTTGACAAACCGGCGGCCGCTATAATATAACATTGTAATATAACGCCATTATATGGAGGATTCCTCATGGGAGAAACAAACAGCTCCACGCTGGAGCGGATCCACGCCGCCGCACAGGCGGAGTTTTTGAAAAAGGGCTATCGGGGCGCGTCGCTGCGGAACATCGTCAAGACCGCCGGCGTCACCACCGGCGCGCTGTACGGCTACTACGACAGCAAGGAAGCGCTGTTCGCCGCGCTGGTGGACGAGTCCTACCGCCACGTGCTGGACACCTACCGGGCCGCCGTATTCGGCTTCGAGGCGCTGCGTCCCGAGGAGCAGGTGGCCCAGATGGGCGACGTGGGCAAGAACTGCATGCGGGAGCTGCTGACCTACATGGACGCCCGGCGTCCCATCTTTCACCTGATTCTGGAGCGGGCCGAGGGCACTCCCTACGCCGCCCTGATCGACCAGATGGTGACGCTGGAGGTGGAAGCCACAGAGCGCTACACGCAGGTGCTGCGGAGCATGGGCAAGACCGTGCCCGACATCGACCGGCGGCTGGAGCACATGTTGGTGACGGGCATGATGAATGCCTATTGTGAGATCATCATTCACGACATGCCCATCGAGGATGCCCAGCGGTACAGGGAGGAGCTGGGCGACTTCTACACGGCGGGCTGGCTGAAAATTATGGGGCAGTGATGCTCTATAATTCTTCGCCAGCGGTTAGCGGTTACTAACTCAAAGAAAAGAGGTCATTGTATGGAAGCGAAAAAAAAAGCTGGACAAGCGCCCTTTTCGCCTACGCGGAGGGGGAGAAAAGCAGGCTGCTCCTGTCGGTCGTCCTGTCGGTGCTCAGCGTCATGCTGGGGCTGGTGCCCTTCTACTGTATGTACCGGCTCATCTGCCTGATGGCGGCGGGAACGGCCACGGCGGCGCTGGCGGTGAAGTGGTGCCTGCTGGCGCTGGCCGCCTACACGGTAGGTCTGCTGATCGAGGCCCAGCGCGGCGGCACAGCCTTTGACACCTCGTGGATCTGGAAATGCATCGTCATTCAGGTGATCCTTGTGTTCTTCCGGTTCCTCTTTGACTACCTCCGCGCCCGGTTGCAGGAGCCCATCAGCTACCAGCTGACCGCCCGCGACCGTCTGGCGGTGGGCGACGCGCTGAAGCGCGTGTCGCTGGGCTACTTCCAGCAGGTCAGCACCGGCAGCATTCTAAGCTCCATCACCATCGGCCTGTCCACGCTGGAAAATATGGGCATCCGCATGATCGACAACTTTGTGGGCGGCTACCTGAACTTTCTGGTGATCTTTGTGTGTCTGGCGGTGTGCAGCCCCGTCACGGCGCTGATCGCGCTGGCCGCTGCGGCGCTGTCCCTGTGCTTCCTGCTGGTGATCTCCCACTACAGCCGGATCAACGCGCCCGTGGAGGCCCGGGCCAACCGGGACATGACCGGTGCGGTCATCGAATACGCCCGGGGTCTTGCCGTGGTGAAGTCCTTCGGCAAGAGCGGCGCGTCCATGGATTCCGTCACTCAGGCCATTGCCGACAGCAAGCGCATCCACCTGAAGATCGAGTGGGGCTATATCCCCGGCAATGTGCTGCACCTGCTGGCCCTGAAATGCGGCAGCGTGGGGCTGGCGCTGGCGGCGGCGCTGCAATGCCTGCGGGGTGAGATGGACTTCTCCCTGATGCTGATGTTTGTCTTCTTCTCCTTCAGCATCTTCGCCAGCCTTGAGCCCATCAGCGACAGCGCCCACACGCTGGGCGTTATCGATGACGCCATGGATCAACTGGATGCCCTGCGGGGCGAGAGCCTCATCGACACCGACGGCAAGGATATCCCGCTGGAGCACTACGATATTGCCTTTGACCACGTGGGCTTCGGCTACGACTCCCGGCAGGTGCTGAAGGACGTATCCTTCACCATCCCCGAAAAGACCTCCACCGCCATCGTCGGCCCCTCCGGCAGCGGCAAGACCACCATTTGCAGTCTGCTGGCCCGGTTCTACGACCCCCAGCACGGCAGCATCTCCGTGGGCGGCCACAATCTACGGGAGTTCACCTGTGACAGTCTGCTCCGCAATATCTCCATGGTGTTCCAGAACGTGTACCTGTTCCACGATACCATCCGGGCCAACATTCTTTTCGGCAAGCCCGACGCCACCGAGGAGGAGATGATCGACGCCGCCAAGAAGGCCCGCTGCCACGACTTCATCATGGCCCTGCCCAACGGCTACGACACCGTGGTGGGCGAGGGCGGCGGCACCCTGTCCGGCGGCGAGAAGCAGCGGATCTCCATTGCCCGGGCCATTCTGAAGAACGCGCCCATCATCATTCTGGACGAGGCCACCGCCAGCATCGACCCGGAGAACGAGCACCTGATCCAGCAGGCCATCTCCGCCCTGACGCGGGGCAAGACCATCATCACCATCGCCCACCGTCTGGCCACCGTCCAGAACGCCGACCAGATCCTTGTGGTGGACGACGGCCGCATCGCCCAGCACGGCACTCATGTCCAGCTGGTCAAGCAGGAGGGCCTGTACCAGCGCTTCACCGCCATCCGCCAGCAGGCAGAGGGCTGGCGCATCGCCGCGGAATAAGCCTTTTCATACGCGAAACAGCACCCCGGCGGGGGTGCTGTTTCGCTATATACTCACTTTATCGCCTCGCCAAGCACCTGATGCAGCAGGTCGGTCACACCCTGCGCGGCCTGAATGGTGGCGATCATCAGCAGGTCGCCGTCCACCTCCGACCAGTTGAGGTCATGTCCCGCGCTGCGGATAAGCTGCGTCAGGAACGCCCGCTGGGTGCGGACGTTGCCCTCGCGGAAGGGATGCAGGTAGTTGGTGGTGCAGTAAAAATCGGTAATCTCCTCCACGAATGCGTCATGGGACAAGCCCTTGAAGTAATTCTGCTCTTTCAGCCGGTCAAAAATCAGCTTGGCCTGCGATTCAATCATTTCGGCGGGACAGAAGTCTGTCCCTTTCTTGCTGAGGTTCACCGTGCGGATCTGCCCCGCCCAATCGTACAGGTCAGAGAAAAGAAATTGATGGATCGCCTTATAGTGGGCAAAATCAAAAACGCCTTCCAGCGGGCATTGTTCCAGCTTGGAGGCGTTGACATAGGTGGCGAGAGCCTCCGCCTCTTGCAGCGCGGCCTCGTCATGGATATGCAGTTTGTTCACCAGCGCCGTTGTGCCGGGGTAGCAGTTGTCCTGAATGGGATCGATGCTGTACGCCATATCATCGTCACCTCTCGGCTGGTTTGGAAAAACGCCGCAGCAGCTCCGCCGTGGTCACCTCGCCCCGCAGCACACGCTGGCACTGCTCCCGCATCTGGGGCGTCACCTGACAGCCCTCCATGCGGACGGAGGCCTCCGCGTTCTTCATGGGAACCGTATATCGCTTGTCAGTGTTCTTGCACATAGAAAAACTCCTCGCGTCATCCGCGAGGAGTCTGGAGCTTGTGGCCGGATTCGAACCGGCGACCTGCTCATTACGAGTGAGCTGCTCTGCCAGCTGAGCCACACAAGCATCCTGATAAGAGTCGGCTCCTCGCCTCGCTCTGTTTTTTCCCACAGGGCAACCACCCTGCAAGCCATGTGGTATCATACCACAAATCCCCGCATCCGTCAACTCTTATTTTTCACAGACCCACAGCGCTGCCGAAGCCGCTATTTTCCCCGCTTTCCCGCCGGGAAATACACAGGGTAATCATTTCCCGGCGGATGAAAGTTTTCCGCCATGATCCCCACTTTTTTCGCGCCGTTTCTTCCCGCTTCGGCAGAATGACCAATCGCCAAAAATTGACTGCTCTCCCGTCTTTCCCTGTTTTTTACGTATTATTTCCACTTTTTTCGACAGGGATTTTCCTTTACATTTGGTTTACATAATTCCGCTCCCCATAACTTCTACAAGGAGTTATCCACACTTTCCACACCTTTTTCCACACGGTGCAAACCTCAGTATTTCCGTCCATTCCCCGCCACTTTTCCTCTTTTTGGAAAACCCGCAAACGCGGTTTGCCGCAGGTTATCCCCCGCCGTTTTGTTTACATAATATTTTTGTCAGGCATTTTCGCCGTCATCACAAATTTCTCCCTTAACGCGCTTGACACCGGAAACCCGCATGGTTGCTTGTATCAAGCCGCAAAGGAAGGGAGACTGCCGTAATATGGCAGTCTCCCTTTACACATATGATCCACTTCAGTCCGCGAACAGCGGGGTGGAGAGATAGCGGTCGCCGGTGTCGGGCAGCAGCGCCACAATGGTCTTGCCCTTGTTCTCCGGGCGCTTTGCCAGCTGGATGGCAGCCCACACGGCAGCGCCGGAGGAGATACCCACCAGTACGCCCTCCTTCTTGCCGATCAGCTTGCCGGTGGCGAAGGCATCCTCGTTCTCCACGGGGATGATCTCGTCATACACCTTGGTGTCCAGCACGTCAGGCACAAAGCCTGCGCCGATGCCCTGGATCTTATGGCTGCCTGCCACACCCTTGCTCAGCACGGGAGAGGCGGCAGGCTCCACGGCCACCACCTTCACGTTGGGATTCTGGCTCTTCAGGTACGCGCCGGTGCCGGTGACGGTGCCGCCGGTGCCGACGCCCGCCACAAAGATATCCACCTTACCATCGGTGTCCTCCCAGATCTCCGGGCCGGTGGTGGCCTTGTGTACGGCGGGGTTGGCAGGGTTCACGAACTGGCCGGGGATAAAGCTGTTGGGGATCTCCTTGGCCAGCTCGTCGGCCTTGGCGATAGCGCCCTTCATGCCCTTTGCGCCCTCGGTCAGCACCAGCTCCGCGCCGTAAGCCTTCATCAACTGGCGGCGCTCCACGCTCATGGTCTCCGGCATGACGATGATGATACGGTAGCCGCGGGCGGCGGCCACGGACGCCAGACCGATGCCGGTATTACCGGAGGTAGGCTCGATGATGACGGAATCGGGCTTCAGCAGACCCTTCTGCTCCGCGTCGTCGATCATGGCCTTGGCAATACGATCCTTCACGCTGCCGGCAGGGTTGAAGTATTCCAGTTTGCCCAGCACCTTGGCCTCCAGGCCCTCTTCCTTTTCAATGTGAGTCAGCTCCAGCAGCGGAGTCTTACCGATCAGCTGGTCAGCGGATGTATAGATCTTGCTCATAATTATATTCCTCCTAAATGATGTTGTTGTGATTTGTGTTGTGTGTTTCGGCTTATTGATCACCGCGGCAACATCGGAGGTGCAGGTCGCATTTCACATTAATACCAATCTTTCTTGTAGGTTAGTGTGATTATATCCCCTTCCCCATCGTTTGTCAAGAGCTCTCCGCAAAATTTTACATTGATTTTCCTACTTACCATGTTGTATAATGGGTTTATCCTCAAAAGGAGGGAACGGTATGTTGATTTCAACCAAGGGACGCTACGCGCTGCGGGTCATGATCGACCTGGCCGAACATCAGTCGGACGGTTTTATTCCCCTGAAGGTCATTGCAGAGCGGCAGGAGATCTCGGAAAAATATCTGGAAAACATCATCAAGTTGCTGGTAAAGGCCAAGCTGCTGAATGGCCTGCGGGGCAAAGGCGGCGGCTATCAGCTGACGAAAGCGCCGGAGCAGTACACCGTGGAGAGCATCCTGCGGGTCACGGAGGACTCCATGGCGCCTGTCGCCTGTCTTGAGCCGGGTGCCGAGGCCTGTCCCCGTGCGTCGGAATGCCGCACGCTTTCCATGTGGCAGGGACTGGGCAAGCTGATCACGGAATATTTTGAAAACATCACGCTGGCCGATCTGATGCGCCGTGCACCCGACGGGTATGACTATGTGATATAGCCGGTAAAGCGGCAGCAGGAAAGGAGGTCGAACGGTATGACAGGGCCAGACCCCAACAGCATTTACCCCAATGAAAACATCCGGCAGGTGGTTTACATCAAGAATGTAATCACCCGCCCCAATATTGAGGTGGGCGATTATACCTACTATGACGATGTGAACGGCGCAGAACGGTTCGAGGCGCACGTGACACACCACTACGAATTTCTGGGCGACAGGCTTATCATCGGGAAATTCTGCGCCATCGGCAAGGGGATCGAGTTTGTGATGAACGGCGCAAACCACCGGATGAACAGCGTGACGACCTACCCCTTCAACATTATGGGCGGCGGCTGGGAGCGGTTCGCGCCCTCGCTGGAGGAGCTGCCGCTGAAGGGCGATACCATCGTGGGAAACGACGTGTGGATCGGCCAGAACGTGACGGTGATGCCGGGCGTTCACATCGGCGACGGCGCCATCATCGCCGCCAACTCCGTGGTGACAAGGGATATCCCCGCCTATTGTGTGGCGGGCGGCAACCCCTGCCGGGTGATCCGCCTCCGGTTTGACGAGGCTCTGACGGAATACCTCCTGAAGCTCCGGTGGTGGGACTGGGACGCGGAAAAGATATTCCGGAATATGGACACCCTGTGCAGCGGTGATCTGGAAAAGATCAAACACATCAGGGACTGACGGCAATCGTGCCGCGTAGGGGATAGCTGCCGCCGTCTCTTGACAGCGTCAGCTATCTTTGCTGCGATATGGGCAAAAGAGTTGTCTCGTTTGCCGCAAGGGAACAGCCGCAGCGATGCGGCTTTCCAAAAAGCAGGCGGTTAGCCAGTTCTAACTGCCGCGTATACGTTTCGGCCGGCGCTGGCCGTGCGGCCTTGCATTAAAATACCCCAACAAAAACGCGCAGCCGACAAAGGAGCCTCACCTATGAAAAGAGCTTATCGCACATCCCAATACGCAAAGCCAGGCGAGCAGTACTGCCGGGAGACCTACCCGGATGAAGCCGCGTCGATCCTCCAAAAAGCAGAGGAATACTATCTCGTCTTTCTCAAGGATATGCCCGATCTGGGCAAAAACATGATGGCGAAGAACATGCTGGACTGGTTCACGATCCTCGCCTTCTACGAGGCCAGCGGCCACCGGATGGACGGCGAGACGCTGCTGACCATCAAGCGCCGGGCCGTAGACCGGATGAAATTCCTCGGAAAGCTGGTGGACGGCAACAGGCAACAGTGGCCGTCCAAGCTGTTTGAAAAAATGTACCGGAGCTTCATTCGCATGCAGGCGGCGCATCAGGCAAAGGGCGAATGGCGGGACAGCTGGAGGATCCAGCTGAACCCCGGCCACCGCACCGAGGGCTTCTGCTTCCACCTCGTGGGCTGCCCCATCGCCAAGCACGCCAAGGAGCACGGCTACGGCGAGCTGCTGCCCTACCACTGCAAAACTGACCACTATCTTGCTGAGGTCATGCACGCACGGCTCATCCGCACACAGACGGAAGCGCTGGGCGGCGACTGCTGCGACTATTGGTATGTGGGCGACAAGAGCCCGGCACTTGCGCCCTATCAGGATCTGGAGCAGATTTGACAGGAGGATGGTCATGAAATATAACGGTTTCTATTTTGGGATGTTCAATGGCTCCATGAAGAAGGTTCTGACCGAGCAATACGGCAGCGCGTATGCCGCCGAGGTCATGAAAAAGAGCAAGGCGGTCTATCGGGAGCTGGTGGAAAAAGCGGACGACATCGGCGGCGACAATCCCATGGCGTATAACGAGCTGTTCGCGCTGGCCTTCGTGGCGCCGTATGTAGCCAGTGAAAAGAAGATCCCGCCGGAGACGGTGCAGGAGATGATGCGCCGCTCGCTGTATCACATCAAGTGGTACTTCGGCCGGACGAATCTGAACACGCCCAAGGGCAAGGCAGAAAACAAAAAGAGCGTCGTCAAGTACGCCAAGTGGTACACGCCGGAAAAGGAGCGGCAGTACCCCACCTCCTTCAAGGTGGATTTTGTGGGCCAGCCCTATGAGGGCGCCTGCTACTACCGCATCACCCGCTGCCCCATCTGTACCTACGCGGAAAAGCTGGGCGTCGCCGAGCTGATGCCCCTGTTTTGTGAGCTGGACGAGGTGATGATCACGCTCCAGCACGGCGTCCTGCACCGCCAGCAGACGATCGCCTCCGGCGGCGCGTATTGCGACTACTTCATCACCGGGGACAAGGAATAGGAAATACCCGCTGAAATCGTTGATTTCAGCGGGTATTTCCTCACAGCGCCTTAAAAGTTGTCATCATCGCAAAATAGCCCCTTCAACCTCTTGACACAGGAAGCAGCCTTTGCTACGATACGGTCGAAGAAATATCATAACCGGAACAGCCGCAGAAGCGCGGCTTTCCATAAGTCACGAGGTTAGCGCAACCTAACCAGCCATGTAGGAGGAATCACAAGGGAACGGAAAGAAGCCATTCGCGGCGCTTACCGCCTGACGGGCAGCAACAGCTTTTATGACGGCATGATCACCTGCACCACGCTGAGCGGAAAAGCGGTGTGCCGTCTGGTGTGGGATATGAACAAGGCGGAATGCAACGCCTATCTGGAAAAGGCGCTGTCCGGCATTCCGGAGCGCTTCTCCGGCAGGCTGCTGGAGGTGCCGGTGGGAACAGGTATTCTGACCATGCCGGTTTACCAGACGCTGCCGGAGGCGGACATTTCCTGTCTGGATTACTCAGCGGATATGATGGGACAGGCGCGGGAAAAGGCAGGGTTCTTCACGCCGCCCTATGAGACGGTCGCCAGCCTGAAAGCACGGCTGGATGGCTTGTACGCGGACGTGGACATGGGCAATCTGAAAAGCATCGCGTGGTTTGCCTGCCGCAAGGCGGAATAATGCTGCCGGTATCAGAGCCGGAACGCTTCTGCGAATAGGAAAAGCCCTCGGAAAGGAATACACCATAAAAGTCACCGTCATCGCGACGCTGATGATCTTTCTGGCCTATTTTCTCGTTCTGTACGGCAGCGTGGCGGTGTACGCTTTTGTAAGCGAGGGCGGCTCAACTTCTGCGCCGCAAAGCCCCTCATCCGTGGCTTGCGGCGCTTTTGGCCTGTTGGTAGGTATCCCACAGGTCATCACTCATTTCATAGACGATCCGCTTGACCTTACGGGCATTGCCCTCCTGACGATAATGCTGGATGCGGGCGAGGAATTCGTCTCCTTCACGACAGACGCCGTACCCAAAGAGCGTATTTCCATCCTGCGGGGAGAGCGTAAGCGCGACCTGTTCACCGCAGTAGGGGCAGGTGACCGCGTTGACGCATGTGTCGGCCAGGGCGGCGTCGAGGCTGGGATAGATCAGACCGGAGATAAGCCCGCTTTTGCGGTCGGGTCCATAACCGACGAAGGCGGTACGGTATTCCTCTATGCAGCCCGCCAGATCCATGCGCTCGCAGACGCGCACTGTGTTGCGGGTGTCATTCAGCGCATCGTGCGCGCGGTCGGCGGGAAGTTTCAGCATTTTCACAGCGTCGGGCAAGGAGCATTGACGGTTTTCCCGCAGGAGCTCTCGGGCGAAAATGCGCTGGAGGTCATAGCAGTAAGGAAACGGCTCAATAGGGATGCCATGCAGAAGCATGTTGTCCAGCAGCACGGGGATATCATCCGGCCCCCAGGAGCAGAGCGCGCAATCGTCCCCACACCAGTCGATGAAGGCGTCAAACGCTTCAGGAAATAAAGGTGCCTTCTCAAGCTCCTGCGGCCGAATCTTTGTGAGCTGTACGACTGCACCGCTCATGTGCGGGTAAAACTGCGGGCGGATGAAGGTCTTGAACTCGTCCACAGTCTGAAAGCTTTCATCCAGCTTTACGGCGCCGATCTCAATGATCTCTGAATCAAACAGGAAGGGCTCCATGATCATCTCTTTTTCCGATAACGGCTGGTTCCATTCAAAATCTAAAACAATGTAGTGCATCTCTCTGTCGCCTCTTATGTAATGATCGCTATCTCTAGAATAAACCTGCTTATACTATATACCGATGCTCTGTCTCCCGCAACAATTTTTTGAAGCAGAACGCCGATAAGAACCTGTTGGAAAGGAAAATTGACAGGATATGACTCGGATTTGCAATTTATGCCAATCTCGTGTAAACTAAGATAAGGCAGTACTGAAAAGGCCGTGGATGCGGGGTGTCGTATCCTATATGGGGGAAAAGCCTACGTCGGTACTTACATCTTCAACAGAGGAGACGATCACATATGGACGAGCAAACGCTTTTAGAGCGCCTGATCGCAGGACGTGTTAACGCGGTGCTGGACGAAGTGCTGACCATTCTGGAGACCGACGATGGAAAATCGTTTGAGGAAAAAAGAAAGAAATTGATCAACTTCTCAGCGCAAAAATAGAGAAGCCGGAAGCTTCCCGCGATAAGGGCAGCGTACCGAATGTGACGGACACATTCTGGCAGCAAGGCGAGATCACCGTGGCAGAGGGGCTTAAGCCATGTGCTGGAATACCGCTTGGAGTGGCAGACAGATTAGAGCGTAAGATAGAGGACGAATTGAGGAGGGCCTATCATGGATATTCAACGGGCAAAAGAGCTGCTGGAGGTTTTGGCAGATGGCGTCGACCCTTTGACCGGCGAGGTGCTGCCGGATAACCATGTCTGCAACAAGGTCGAGATCGTTCGTGCGCTGCACTGTGCTGTAGAAGAACTGTCCCGCCGACGGAGAAATCCTCTGCCGGAAAACAACGGAAAGCCGTGGACGGAGGAATTGGACAGCGAGCTATGCCGCCTATTTGATGAGGGCATGAAAAAGCAGGAGCTCTGCGCACATTTCAAGCGAACCTCCGGTTCGATCCTATCCCGTCTGGAAAAGCTGGGAAAGATATGACCTTTCAGCGGGGCGATGCAGGGGCACTCCCCTACCGAAGCCGCTTCTTTGGTCGAAGTGTTGAGATTCGCTCGGCGGTGCATATGGTGCTCTACAAGCCCCGGACATGGTGTGCGTTTTGCCCCATGGGAACCATGACGCAGGGTATTTGCAAGCTGAAAAACAAAGAATAAACAAAGATAACAGAACGGAGCCTTTCTCATGGCTGAACTGAAAATTACTGCTGCGAATTTTGAAAATGAGGTACTGCATTCCGACAAGCCCGTCCTGCTGGATTTCTACGCGGACTGGTGCGGACCCTGTAAGATGCTCGCCCCCGTGCTCCACGAGATTGCTGAGGAAAACGCCGGTGCCCTCAAGGTGGGCAAGATCAATGTGGACGAGCAGATGGAGCTGGCGATGCGTTTTCAGGTATCCAGCATCCCGATGCTGGCCGTATTCAAGGATGGAAAGGCCATTACCAAATTGGTCGGCTATCGGCCTAAGTCGGAGATCGCCGCAATGGTGGAGGGCGCAAGATGA
>ERZ834769.584-NODE-584-length-37442-cov-4.803862_pt1 | contig 37442 bp, 31 predicted proteins | sample MGYA00519690_ERZ834769 | MGnify/ENA primary metagenome ERZ834769 (study PRJEB31850, sample SAMEA3708760) | human gut metagenome | biome: human gut; feature: human-associated habitat; material: faeces | place: China | collected 2014 ... | reverse complement strand
GCCTTTTCTGCTCTGTTTCAACAGCGTGGCGGGTAAGCAGAAGCTGAGCAACAGAGTGGTTGTACTCGCCGAAAAGTTTGTCATACATAAACATAAGCTCACACTGACCGATTGCGGCAAGAGCCTGTTTTTTCTTGGTTTCGGTAGGTCGCTTGTCAAGACCTGCCTTGCCCATTCCTACAGCAATAGCACCCGAAGAAACGAAGATAACCTGTTCTCCGCGGTTCTGCAAATCGGAAAGCACCTTGCAAAGCTGTTCAACTCTTCTGTAATTTATTTTTCCGTTTTCATAAGTCAGCGTTGAAGTACCAACCTTGATTACGGTACGCTTTTTCTCCATAAAAACACCTGTTTCATTGCAGATTTTCATTTTTGCACTTTTTCATTATGTACAATTAAAATAATTATAACATAATGTACACGATAAATACAACACTTTACATAACAAAACCCCGAAGTTTTGGCACTTCGGGGTTGATTTTGTATTTAATTTAGTGAGGATATCTGTTGATAAGCTCACGGAGGTCATACGGAGTCGCCTGATAAACGAAATAGTTGAGCCAGTTTGTGTAGAGCAAGGTTGCGTTGCTCCTCCAAATCATCGGCGGAGTTTTTGACGCATCGTCATTCGGAAAATAATTGTAGGGAACATTCGGATTGAGCCCCTTGTTTTTATCTCTGAAATATTCCTTGGCAAGGGTGTCACGGTCATACTCTGCGTGACCTGTAACAAACACCTGTCTGCCGTTTCGACTGCAAATTACGCATGAACCTGCAATCTCGGAAACAGCAAGTACTTCAAGACCTCTGCACCTTTTCAACGCCTCTTCATCAATTCCCGTATGTCTTGAATGCGGAAGTGTGAATGTATCGTCAAAGCCTCTCATGAGTTTGTGATGCGGAACAAGCACCTTGTGGGTGTAAATTCCGCTTAATTTTTCGGGCAAAAGGTGCTTTTTTATGCCGTAGTGATAATAAAGACCTGCCTGAGCACCCCAGCAGATGTGGAATGTTGAACACACATTATGCTTTGACCACTCCATAATTTCACAAAGCTCACCCCAATAATCGACCTCTTCAAAGTCGAGCTGTTCAACAGGCGCACCCGTGATAATCATTCCGTCAAAGCTTTCGTTCTTCACCTGATTAAATGTCTTGTAAAAAGTTGTCAGGTGATGCGGAGAGGTGTTTTTAGAGGTGTGTGATGCCATCTGCAAAAGCTCGATATCAACCTGCAGAGGACTGTTGCCGAGCAGCCTTAAAAGCTGGGTTTCGGTTTCGATTTTTGTCGGCATCAGATTCAGAATAAGAATTTTCAGCGGACGGATATCCTGCCTGAGAGCGACCTCGTTCGGCATTACAAAAATATTTTCCGATTCCAGCACCTTGATTGCCGGAAGATTACTTTGTACCTTGATTGGCATTTTCTCACCACCTTTATTTTTTCTTACGAGCAGACAGTAAGGCTTATATCATACCTTAGTGTCCCGAACCTGTCATTGTACTATTGATGTCTTATATTTTACAAGCAACTCTGTCTTCATCTGTTCGGTTGTTATTTCACCGTTTGACCAACGGTCTGACAACAATTTTGAACTTTCAGAGGCAGGAACACCCTCAATACTGTTTACGGCATTTGCAATTTTTACTGCACGCCTACGATTTTTCAAATCAACCGACTGCATTCCCGTCACCTCCGAAAATATTATTGACTTTATTTACAAATTAATACTGCTTGCCCCAGAATACCATATGCTTTGCAGGCTTGCCGCAGCATACGCAAACATCCGAGAGATGCTCCTCGTTGAACGGGATACATCTGCTTTTTACACCGCCTGTAACTTCTTTGATTTTTTCTTCACAGGCTGTATCGCCGCACCACATAGCCTTGATAAAGCCGGGCTTGTTCTTGGCTGTGTCAACGAACTCATCAAATGTTGTTGCCGTGAATGTCTTTTCCTGAGTGTTTTTAAGAGCACGGTCATACATATCGTTGTGGATTGTAACCATAAGGTTTTCAACAAACGGTACAAGCTCGTCAATTGAAACAAATGCCTTTTCACGGGTATCACGGCGGACAACCACGCACTGGTTCTTTTCGATATCCTTAGGACCGATTTCAACTCTTACAGGCACGCCCTTCATTTCATACTCGGCAAACTTCCATCCGGGAGCGTGGTCTGAGGAATCGAGTTTTACTCTGAACTTTTCGGCAAGTGCCTTTCTAAGCTCCTCTGCCTTTTCAAGAACACCCTCTTTGTGCTGTGCAACAGGAATGAGTGCAACCTGAATAGGGGAAATCTTCGGCGGAAGAACAAGACCGTCATCATCAGAGTGAACCATAATGAGCGCACCAATCATTCTTGTAGAAACACCCCATGATGTCTGATGCGGATAATGAAGCTTGTTGTCCTTGCCTGTGTATGTGATGCCAAAGCTCTTTGCAAAGCCGTCGCCGAAGTAGTGTGATGTACCGCCCTGAAGAGCAACACCGTTGTGCATCATCGGCTCGATTGTGTAGGTTTCTTCGGCACCTGCGAACTTTTCTTTTTCTGTCTTTCTGCCGATTACTGCCGGAATAGCAAGAGTTTCCTTGTAGAAATCAGAATAAACATGTAACATTCTGAGAGTTTCTTCTCTTGCTTCTTCTTCGGTTTCATGCATTGTATGACCTTCCTGCCAGAGGAATTCCGATGTACGAAGGAACGGACGGGTTGTCTTTTCCCATCTTACAACGCTGCACCACTGATTGTAGAGCTTTGGAAGATCACGGTATGTGTTGATAATCTTTTTATAATGTTCACAGAAAAGAGTTTCCGATGTAGGACGAACGCAAAGACGCTCCTGAAGCTTTTCCTGACCGCCTACAGTAACCCATGCACATTCGGGAGCAAAGCCCTCAACATGGTCTTTTTCTTTCTGCAAAAGACTTTCGGGAATAAACATAGGCATATAAACATTCTCGTGACCTGTTTCTTTGAAACGACGGTCAAGGTCAGCCTGAATATTTTCCCAGATAGCATAGCCGTAGGGGCGGATAACCATACAACCCTTTACGCCCGAATAGTCAACGAGCTCAGCTTTTTTAACGATGTCGGTGTACCATTTTGCAAAGTCCTCATCTCTGCTTGTGATAGCTTCAACCATTTTTTTGTTGTTTGCCATTATATTCCCTCCGTAAAATAAAATTTTACTTATTTTTTAACATATTTTTTTGCATTTTCAAAATGCCGAATACACGGCTGTCATAACATCTATAACATTACTATTATACACTAATTCTTTTATTTTTCAACCTTTTTGATACAGCCTGAATTTTTAAATTTTCAGCCTTTTCAATATACACTAAATCTGCAAATTTTCAACCTTTTTGAGCAAAACAAAAAGAGGCCGTAAAAACGACCTCTCAAAAATTAAGTGCGAAAAAACAAGAGCAAATTATGAGTTAGCCTCAATGTAAGAAACGAGTGAACCAACTGTCTTGATGTTTTCGATTTCCTCATCGGGAACTTCAACCTCAAACTCGTCTTCGATTGACATAAGAAGGTCAACAACATCGAGTGAATCTGCGCCGAGATCTTCCTGAAGATCTGTGTCGGCAGTAATCTTATCCTCTTCAACATCGAACTGTTCAGCAAGAATTGCCTTAACTTTTTCTAATACCATTAATAATTCCTCCCGGTAAAAATATTGATTGTCCAAAGTAAATTATAGACAAAAGCACTTAGTTTATGCTACAATGGTATGAAAGCAAACGGATTGCTTCACTTCCCTTATATTATTGATTATTTACCCCTTTGTCAATATATATTTGAAATTTTTTTGAAAAATTTCTGATTTTTGCATAAATAATTTCTTTTAAGTTTATTTCTGCATAGCTAAAAATATGAACCTCGGAGGTATTTTTTATTATGGAAACCAAGAAATTTGCCGTAATCGGTCACCCAATCGGTCACACAATGTCACCGTTTATACACACAAGACTTTTTGAACTTCAGGGCGTCAAAGCCGAATATACAAAGCTTGACATTGCTCCCGAAAATCTTGAATATGAATTTAAAAATACCCTTTCAAAACTTGACGGATTTAACATTACAATTCCGCATAAGCAGGCAGTCATTCCGTTTCTTGACGAAATTGACGCAAAGGCCGAGATGTACGGCAGTGTGAACACGGTTTCAAACAAAAACGGCATTTCAAAGGGTTACACAACAGATCCGGACGGATTTTTAAAGGCTCTTGATGCGGCAGGAATTATGCTTAACGGCAGAATCGTAATCATCGGCTGCGGCGGCGTTGCATCTGTCGCCATCTCCAAGTGCTGCCAGGTCAGCGATGTTTTCACCGAGCTGTGCATCGCCAGCCGCACCAAGTCCAAGTGCGATGCCCTCGCTGCCAAGCTGGCCCCGCACACCCAGACCAAAATCACCACCGCGCAGGTCGATGCCGATGATGTGCAGCAGCTCTGCGACCTCATCAACGCCTACAAGCCTGACCTTGTCATGAACATTGCCCTGCCCTATCAGGATCTGACCATTATGGACGCCTGCCTTGCCTGCGGCGTCAACTATATGGACACCGCCAACTACGAGCCGGAAAACACTGATGACCCGGAATGGCGCGCCATCTATGAGAAGCGCTGCAAGGAGGCCGGTTTCTCCGCCTACTTTGACTACAGCTGGCAGTGGGCCTACAAGAAAAAGTTTGAGGATGCCGGCCTGACCGCCCTGCTGGGCTGCGGCTTTGACCCGGGCGTGACTCAGGCCTACTGCGCCTACGCTGCCAAGCATGAGTTCGATTCCATCGACACTATCGACATTCTGGACTGCAACGGCGGTGACCACGGCTACGCCTTTGCCACCAACTTCAACCCCGAGATCAACCTGCGCGAGGTCTCTGCCCCCGGCAGCTACATGGAGAACGGCAAGTGGGTCGAGATCCCGGCCATGAGCATCAAGCGCGAGTACAACTTTGATCAGGTCGGCCAGAAGGATATGTACCTGCTGCACCATGAGGAGATCGAGTCCTTGGGCAAGAACCTGCCCGGCGTCAAGCGCATCCGCTTCTTCATGACCTTCGGCCAGAGCTACCTTGACCACATGCGCTGCCTTGAGGATGTGGGCATGCTCTCCACCACGCCCATCAACTACAACGGTCAGGAGATCGTCCCCATTCAGTTCCTGAAGGCTCTGCTGCCCGATCCCGCCAGCCTCGGCCCCCGCACGAAGGGCAAGACGAACATCGGCTGCATCTTCACCGGCAAAAAGGACGGCAAGGACAAGACCTACTACATCTATAATATCTGCGACCATCAGGAGTGCTACCGCGAGGTCGGCAGCCAGGCCATCAGCTACACGACCGGTGTGCCTGCCATGTGCGGCGCCCTGATGATGCTGACCGGCGAGTGGGTCAAGCCCGGTGTCTACACGGTCGAGGAGTTCAACCCCGATCCGTTCCTCGATGCACTGGATAAGTACGGCCTGCCCCGCAGCGAGAACCACAACCCGGTTCTGGTGGACTGATGGCACTGCACGATGCACGGCCGCCGTTTGCGGCCATCGGCGGCACGGTGCCGCCGGAATTTTCCGCCCTGCCCACACCCTGCTATCTGCTGGATGAAAATGCGCTGCGCCGCAACGCGGAAATTTTGGGCGGGCTGGCACAGCGCACCGGCTGCAGGGTGCTGCTGGCGCAAAAGGCGTTCAGCAACTATGACCTGTATCCTCTGCTGGCGCCGCACTTGGCGGGCACCGAGGCCAGCGGCCTGTTTGAAGCACGGCTGGGTGCCGAAGAGATGCCCGGCGAGGTGCATGTCTTTTGCGCCGCCTACCGCGCGGACGAGATGGACGAGCTGCTGCGCTATGCCGACCATATCGTCTTTAACTCCCCTGCACAGCTGGCAAAATTCGGTGCAAAGGTCAAGGCGGCGGGCAAAAGCGTAGGGCTGCGCATCAACCCCGAATGCTCCACGCAGGACGGCCACGCAATCTACGATCCCTGCGCGCCCGGCAGCCGCCTTGGTACGACCCGCGCAGCATGGGATGCCGCCGTGTCGCAGGACCCCAGCCTGCCGCAGCTTTTGGACGGACTGCACTTCCACACGCTCTGCGAGCAGGACGCCGATGCGCTGGCCGTGACGCTGGACGCCGTGGCAGAAAAGTTCGGCGATCTGCTGCCCAATATGCAGTGGCTCAACTTCGGCGGCGGACATCACATCACCCGCCCCGGCTACGACATTGCCACGCTGGAGCACTGCATCGCCCGCGCACAGAATGCGTGGGGCGTGACGGTCTATCTGGAGCCGGGTGAGGCCTGTGCACTGAATGCCGGTTACCTGCTGACCCGCGTGCTGGATGTTGTAAAAAACGGCGATACCACCGTAGCCATTCTGGATGCCAGCGCCGCCTGCCATATGCCCGATGTCATTGAGATGCCCTACCGCCCGCCGCTGCTGGGCGCAGAGGAACCCGGTGAAAAGCCCTGCACGGTGCGCCTTGCCGGGCCGACCTGTCTGGCCGGGGATGTCATCGGCGATTACAGCTTTAATACCGCCCCCCGCGCGGGTGACTTGCTGGTATTCGGCGATATGGCCATCTACACGACCTGCAAAAACAATACCTTCAACGGTATGCCGCTGCCGGCCATCCTCTGCCGTTGTGCAGACGGCTCTGTGCGCAGCATCACAGCCTTCGGGTATAAGGATTTCAAATATCGGCTCGGCAGCAGAGAGTAACACTGTGCCCGCGCACGGTGGACACCAAATGGTCGGTTTTCGGCATTTTTGAGCAAATTCTTCTGTATAGTTTATAAAATTATAGACAATACATGCAAATAGTGTTACAATGGTGACAGTATGGGGCGGATTCATCCCCCCGCAAGTAAGGAGAATTGCCGTGAAGCTGAACAACCGCCGCACCATTCTGGTGGGCCTTGCGTTTTTGTCGATCTGTACCTTCTGGCAGATGTACGACAGCGTTATGACCCTGATCCTGACCGACACCTTTAAATTGAACGAGACCTTCGCCGGTGCCATCATGGCGGCGGACAATGTACTGGCGTTGTTCCTGCTGCCGTTCTTTGGTGCCCTGTCCGACAAGACCCACACCAAAATCGGGCACCGTATGCCGTTCATCGTGGGCGGTACGGCCGCTGCAGCCGTGCTGATGAACCTGATTCCCCTGTTGGACGACCGCTATGCCGCCAACCCCAGCCCGGCCACACTGGTGATCTTTATCGTGGTGCTGGGTCTGCTGCTGGTGGCGATGGGCACCTATCGTTCCCCCGCTGTGGCGCTGATGCCCGATGTCACCCCCAAGCCGCTGCGCAGCCGCGCCAATGCCATCATCAATCTGATGGGCGCCGTGGGCGGCATCCTGTATCTGGGGCTTGCGGCGGTGCTGTACCCCGCCTCCAAAACCCACGGGCTGGCGCATGTCAGCTACCGCCCGCTCTTCCTCATCGTTTCGCTTATCATGGTCACGGCTGTTTTGATTCTCTACCTGACCATCAAGGAGCCTAAGCTCGAGGCAGAAAACCAAAAGCTGGAGGCTGCCCACCCCGAATGGAATCTTGCTGCCGATGACGGGCAGGGCCATGAGGTGCTGCCCGCGCCGGTCAAGCGCAGCCTGACTTTCCTGCTGATCTCGATCTCGCTGTGGTTTATCGGCTATAACGGCGTTACAACCTGGTTTACCAAATATGTCGAGGCTGTCATGGGCGAGGGTCTGGGCGGCGCGTCCACCTGCCTGCTGGTTGCCACGGCAGGTGCCATCGTCTCCTATATTCCCATCGGTGCGCTGGCCGCCAAGATTGGCCGCAAGCGCACGATTCAGTGCGGCATTGTGCTGCTGGCCACCTGCTTTATGCTCGGCTACCTGCTGACGACTGTCTATTCCTCCATCCAGCCCATCATGTATGTGGTGTTTGCGTTGGTCGGCCTTGCTTGGGCAGCCATCAATGTCAACTCTCTGCCGATGGTCGTGGAGATGTGCCGCGGCAGTGACATCGGCAAATTTACCGGGTATTATTACACCTTCTCGATGGCCGCGCAGGTCGTGACCCCCATTGTCGCGGGCAGCCTGATGCGCGCCATTGACTACCGCGTACTCTTCCCCTACGCCGCAGCCTTTGTGGCGCTGAGTTTTGTCACCATGTGCTTTGTGCGCCACGGTGACACCAAGGCCGAAGCGAAGAAGGGCCTTGAGGCCTTTGAGGATATGGACAGCTAAATAAAATTTCTGGCGGGAGCGATCCGCTCCCGTCAGAAAAAAAGGACATCCGCATTACCCACGGATGTCCTTTTATTATTTGACACTGTTTTATCTGTCACACCACTGGTTACGACTCCATCTGATTCACGCCTGGTCGTACTTGCTGGGCACGGCGCGCAGGGAGATCGTGCGGTCAAAGGTGCTGTATGCAGTCAGGTAGGCGGTAAAGCAGCCGTCCATCCGGCCCATGCTGCCCTCCTTGCCGGCGGTGTAGTTATGCTCGGCAAAGCAGGGGCCGACCGAAATACCGTTCACGCCCTTGGATGCGACCAGCGTGCCGTCCTTGACGACGACACCGCCGCCGTCATTGCCCTCGAGCATGAAATGCTCGTTCTCGACGCGGCAGCCCGCGTTGAAGGCCAGCTCCACCCGCAGCGGGGCGCGGTCGATGCCGGAGTTGACGATGTGGATGTCCAGACCGTTTTCGACCTCGTTCACCTGCACGTCAAACACCATGTCGGGGCCGTAGAGCTTTTCGCGGTGGGCGTTGTCCATCTGCCACCAATCGCTTGTGGCGGGCTTTTCGGCAAAGGGCAGGTAATACCAGCCGGTCATGGTCTGGTGCAGAGCATAGCCACCGTCCTTGGGGGCCAAGGTTGCGGGAACAAAGTTGCGGTGCTCGCAGAAGCTCGCGCCGATGCGCACGGTCAGCGTGAAGTCGCCGTGCTGGAAGAACAAAAAGCTCGGGCTGTTGTTCAAGATCGTGTAGGACCAGCTTCCACGGCGGCAGCGCACAATGCCTGACCCTTCGTAATATTTGTGGTAGTTCGTCGGGGTCGCGCTGCCCTCGTGCTCCAGCGCGGCCAGCTCGGGCAGCAGCATCAGGTTGATGAGGCAGTCAAAGCTGCGCAGGGCGTGGCGCTCCACCATCTGCATAATGGCGTTGGCTGCGTCTAGCAGTTCGGGCTTGCGGCAGGTATAGCCCATGTAGAGGTACTCGAGGTAATATTCCCGCGGGTAAATTTTCTTGCCCATGTCCCAGCGGGTGGAGTTGTTGGTAAAAATGCTGTCATCGGGGTCGATGTAGGTCAGCATCATTTCCAAGTTGCGCAGCACCGGCGCATAGTAGCTCTCGTCGCCGGTGGCCACGGCCAGCATGATCATGGCATCGTTGTTGATGCGGTTGTAGTTGCCGGCAGAACGCTCGGCGTACTCGCCGTCCTCGTTGCAGTCGTTGCCCTCTTTCAGGATGGCCTCGGCGGCGGTGCGGCATTCGGGCTTATCAAACAGCTTGGCGCAGAGCATCAGCACCGACGCGATGGCCCAGCGGTGGTTCGGGGTGTGGAAACCGCAGTGGCACAGGGCATCGGCTGCATCGCGGATGATGGCCTCATACTTAGGCTTCAGCTCTGCGGCAGCGGCCTTGGCTTCGGGCGCGGCGGGCAGTGCGCCGTCCACGACCTTACACAGGTAGACATAGGCGGGCAGCAGCCGCTTGGTGCAGAAAGCCGTGTCCGGGCCGGAGAAGAAGTTGCAGTTGATGAGGTCAAAGTAGCCGCCGGGCCGCTGGGAGCGGCGCACAAAAGCCAGCGCCAGCGCCAGGCGGCGGCCCAGCTCGGCGTCCAGATAATAGCGGCTCTCGGGGTTCAAGTAGCAGGCCGTCATTGTCGTGGCGCGGTAGATGGCCGTTTTCGGCTCGGCCAGACTGTCCGCCTTGGGGAAACCGCCGCAGAAGGGGCTGTTCTCGTCCAAAATCTGGATATCGAGATAGCGCTGCACGCGGCTTTCGCTGTCGTGCAGGATACGTTCATAGTGTTTGCGCATAGGTCCGCTCTCCTTATTTGCCTTTGCCCAGCAGGGCCGCGCCGATGATGCCCGCATCGCCGAACAGCTCGGCTGACATGATGCGGGGCTGCTTGGGGCAGCTGCGGCCATAGCCGTGGGCGGCATTGAACGCCCGGATCGGCTCGACCAGTACGTCGCTGCGGCGGCTGATGCCGCCGCCCAGGCAGAGCACCTCGGGCTGGAAGATGTTGATGATGCTCGTCACGCCGACGCAGAGGTAGTGTACATAGGTGTTGACCACCTGCACGGCGGTCTCATCGCCCGCATCGTAGGCAGCCAGGATGACCTTGCCGTTGACGTTGGCTTCCTCGTTTTCCGCCAGCGCCCAAAGCTTGCTCTCCTTATGGGCGGCCATGGCCTCCCGCGCCTGACAGATGAGCGCCGTGACGCTGCCGTACTGCTCAAAGCAGCCGCGCATACCGCAGTTGCACTCTTTCCCGTGCATATCAATCACAAAGTGGCCCAGTTCGGCCGCTGCGCCGTTGCAGCCGGTCAGCAGCTTGCCGTTCAGCACTACGCCGCCGCCGACACCGGTGCCCAGCGTGACCATGACCATGCTGCTGCTCCCTTTGCCTGCACCCGCGCAGTACTCGCCCCAGGCGGCAACGTTGGCGTCGTTATCCACATAGACGGGCAGGCCGGTGCGCTCGTGGATCATCTGGCCCAGCGGGACGTTGTCAAATTCCAGATTGTTGGCATACAGCACGGTGCCGGTGTCCACATCGACGCTGCCAGGCGCACCGATGCCCACCCAGGCGGCATCACTCAGGGCCAGGCCCAGAGCAGTCGCCATGCGGCGGCAGAGCAGCGCGATACGGTCGGCGATGTCCGACGCCGGGCAGGGCAGCCCGGTCTTGATGCTGTCGGTCAGCAGCAGTTTCCCGTCCAGATCGGCAATGCCGCCTGCGATGTTGGTGCCGCCCAGATCGATCCCGATACAATAACGCATAATCTACCTCGCTTCTTTCACTTTATTTCAATTTCTGCGTCGGCTTGCAGAATTTCGTAAACAGCATAAACACGATGAAAAATGCCAGTGCGGACAGCGGCAGGACCCGGATGCTGACGGCATAGCCCGTCATATCCACCAGCTTGCCGAAGCCGACATTGAACAGGATATCCGCCAGCGACGCGATGCTTAAAATCGTGCCCGCCGCGCCGGAGACCTGCTGCGCCGGGAAATAGAGCCGGATGCTCATGACCAGCGTGGGGTACAAAATGGAGAAGGACAAGCCGCTGATGGCCCAGACGGGCATCGTCACCGCGCCGCCCAGCGAGCCGATCAGATACAGCACACAGGACACGCCGCCGAAAGCCGCCAGACTTTTGAGGGCCCCCAGCTTATCCACCAGCGGGGACAGGCAGAGCCGCCCGATCATCATGCCGCCAAAGAACACCGAAAGATACTTGGCCGCCGAGGCCTGGGGCAAGCCCAGACCGTCTACGCCGTAGGCGACCATCCAGTTCATGACACCGTGCTCGGCGATAAAGTAGAACCCGAACACCAGCACATAGGGCACGATGATACGCCAGTCATAGCCGCCCTTTTGTGCCGGGGCATCCGCCGGGGCGGCAGCTTCCTCCGGCACATTGCAGAAAAGCAGCAGCACAAAGGCCACCGCGCCCAGAATCAGCAGCACCAGATTTGTGTGCTGCCAGAAGGCAAAGCCATCGGCGTGGCTGCCCAAAATATACTGGCTGCCGCTGGTGCCGATTTCCTGAGTGAAGAACAGGAAGTTGACGAAGAACCCCGGCGCTGTGGCAAACAGCAGCGGCGTGATGAGGTTCATCGTGGTATTCAATAAGGTGGAAGAACCCAGCGCCAGCGCCATGCCGATGAGCAGCACCGTGTAATTGCTGGTAAAGGCAAACAGCGCCAGGGCGGCCATCCAAATCAGAATCAGCACCTGCAGCACGCGCTTTTTGGAAAAGCGGGTGCTCAGGTTGCCGCCCACCAGCAAAAACACCAGGTTGCCGATGTAGCTTGCCGTGACGATCAGCCCCAGCTGGGTCGTCGTCAGGGAGAAATGCTCTTGGAAGATCGTGGAAAAAATTCCGCGCAGGCTGTCATTGCTGCCAAGCCCCACCATGAGCACCACAAAGGCAAAGAAGGTAAGGCGGCTGCTCCATTTTTTTGTCATCAGACCTGGGCCTCAGCTTCCATCAGGAACAGAATCGCCATGGCCTGGCCGTAGGGCATCGGGTGCAGGGGGATCTGCTTGTAGAAGTCCTTGCTCTCGCGGCCCATCGGGGTGCCATAGGACACCTGCTGCACAACGCCCTTTTCATCGATGCAGTCCAACACAGGCTGCAAGGCGCGCATGGCATTGGCGCGGTAACTTTCGGGCACGATGCCCTGCTCGACGGCTTTCAGGATGCCGAAGCCGAAGCCGCTGGTGGCGCTGGCCTCCAGGTAGGAGGTCGGGTCGTCGATCAGGGTGTGCCACATGCCGCCCTCGTCCTGGTACTTGGCCAGGCTCTTGATCTGGCGCAGCAGCGCGTTCTCAAGGATGCGGCGGTCGGGGTTGCCTACGGGGACGATTTCCAGCAGCAGGGGGATGGCAGCCGTCACCCAGCTGTTGCCGCGGCCCCAGAAAGCCTCGGCAAAGTTATGGCAGCCATCAAAGCAGAAACCATGATACCACAGACCGGTCTTTTTGTCAGCCAGATATTTGGTGTGGACAAGGTACTGGTAGACAGCCTCGTCAATGTAGTCCTGGCGGCCCAGGATGCGGCCGATATTGGCCAGCGGCAGCACAGTCATGAACAGCGTATCGTCCCACAGCTCGCCATCGTTGACGCGATCCGATGTGACATGCTGGAAGCCGCCCTCGCCCGCGCGGGGCAGGCCGTGCATGGCCCACTCGGCCCACTCTTTGCAGATATCGCCGTACTTTTCATTCTTGGTGTACTCATACAGGTAGCTCAGGGCAAAAATGGGGGCCATCGTGTTGATGTTCTTGCTGGGCAGGCCCTCGGCAATGCGGGCGTCGTAGTACTCTGTCAGCACATCCAGGCAGCGCTGGTCGTGCTTTTTCTCAAACAGCTTCCACAGGCCGTACAGGCCCACGCCCTGGGTCCACTCCCACAGCATATAGCGGGCCAGATTGCCCTGATCCATGTTGGATTTTGCCATGTTCTCCAGGAAGGTCTCGTCCTTTTCATACAGGACAGATTTGAAGCTCTCAATGCAAAGCTCCAGTTTGTTTTCAATATCAGCTTTCTGCATGGTGGTTTTCTCCTTTTTATTATAATAGGTAGACATAACGTTCGAACTTGCCTAAAGTATAGCATAGGGGCAAAGGCAAAAACCACTCTGATTTTGTCTTTGTCGCTGAAATATATTGCACTTTTTGCGAGTGTGGGTATAATAGAGACAGGAACATTTTTGACGGAGGCTGCCTATGTATCTGGACGACGCATTGCTGTACAATCAGGGGTACATGATTTCGATCAACGACCTGGATTCGCCGCTGTTTTACCTGTTCGACTACGATTCGCGGTCGTTCAAGATCAACATGAGTTTCCAGCATTTCCACCAGTTTCACGAGATACACATTCTGTTAAGCGGCCGTGCATCACATCTCATCGAGGGCGACTATTACACCCTGCAGCCCTATGATATCGTATTGCTGCGCCCTTCCATGATGCACAAGACCGAGTATCCGGCGGGCGGCGACTGCCGGCGGCTTATCATCAACTTCCGCGTGCCGGATGATTCCCCCGCGCTGCACGAAATGCTGCAAAGCTGTTTACAGCCCTTCGGGGCCGAGGTGCCCATCTACCGCTTTACCGGTGAGACACGGGCTCAGGCATTCTCGCACCTGAACGAGATCTTCACGCTGGGCAAGCAGCCGATGACCCCGCTGACGCAGCAGTTCATCCACTGCCATTTCCTGCAATTTCTGGCCACCGTGGCCCAGCACGCGGGCGAGAGCAGCTACGAGCCGCAGGAGCTCAGCGATTCCATCACCCAGAAGGTCTACGCCGTGACCAGCTACATCCACCGGCACTACGCCAGCGAGCTTTCGCTGGAATATCTGGCGGATAAATTTTTCATCAGTCCGTACTATCTGTCGCACCAGTTCCGCCGGGTGACAGGGTTCTCGCTCATCAACTACATCCAGATCACCCGGGTGCGCAACGCCCAGCAGCTGTTGCTGTACACCGACATGAAAATTGCCGATATCACGACGAGCTGCGGCTTTACGAGTTTTTCCCAGTTCAACCGGGTGTTCAACAAGTTCTGCCATACCTCGCCGTCCCAGTTCCGCGTCAACGGCGTCGTTACCCCCATCACCGCCATTCCCTTCGAGAAGGACCCCTCCCCGGGGAGCACGAAGGTGTAACATTTTCCGGTGCCGCCCCTTCTCGGGGCAGGCACCTTTTTTATTTTTCCTGCATCGTCAGTTTGCCGTAATTGTCAAAACCACTGTACTGCATCGGGGCATCGTTTACATACAGCGTCTCGCCCCACTGGCAGCGCAGTTCACCATAGACGGGATCCACAAAGCGGTAGCGGCGGCCCTCGGCATCGGCGTCCAGCGCAGCCCCGCGCATGGCGGCCTTGAAATCCTCAAACGCCGCAAACTCGTCTGCCTGCGCGGCACGCACCAGCCAGATACAGCGGCGGCCCTCGGCGATGCACTCGCGGTCCTTGTTGGAGCCGAAGTCCTGCATCCGCATCCCATTGCTGCAATACACCGCCGCATAGGCACTGCCCAGCTGCACAAAGGCCCACTTGCCTTCGACCTCGCAGCGGTCAAACTCCATCGACGGCAGGTACAGGTGGGTGAAATCGACCGGGTGTTCGGGGGCGATATCATAGATCAGCCCCGCGAACGCTTTGTACTGGTTGACCTTGGGCAGGGTGCCATTGCCCGCCCAGTAGGACGGCCGCGCCGCGCCGAAGAGCACCCGCTCGCCGGGGTGGGTGACCCACAGCTGCGCCACGGCGTTGAAGGTCAGCTGGAAGGGGTTCTCCTGATGGCCCGGCTCGCCGGGGTGGAAGTCGTTAGCGCTGGTCATCATGTAGTCGGCGGTCTTGTAGGTGTACAGATCCACATAGCCGTCATTGCCCTGGGTCGTCTGGCAGATCATTTCCTTGCCCTGGGGGATGCTGAACCACTGGGCAAACTCCTTCGGCGGCTCATAATCAGACAGGCAGTAGGAGGTGATACCCTTGCCTGCGTGGCCCGGCACGCCGTACCCATAGCCGATCCAGCTCAGGCCGGAGGGGCAGTTGGACCAGTTGCCGAACTGCTCCTTGATGTAGGTGCGGCCCGACGAGGAGGCGAAGATGCCCTGCTGGCTGTGGACGGCCAGCAGGTAGTAGGCAAAATCCATGCCCTCGCGGCCCAGCTCCCGCATGGCGGGGTCCTGGGCAAAGGCATACAGGCTGCCGAAGCCCAGCGTGTCAATGGGCAGGTAGGGGCTGGAATTCCACTCGGTAAAGCCCTCTTTGCGGAAGGTGACGAACCAGTCGTAGAGCATATTCTTGGCCTTGGCCTGCATCTGGCGGCCGGTCAGTCCGCTATTGGTAAAGACCTCATCGGGGAACAGCTCGCCCGCCAGCAGCTGGCAGGTGTGGAACATCAGGGCGTGGTTCTCGCTCCAGAACCACATGGCGTCGTTGCCCGGCTCATCGATCCAATAGCGGAAACCCAGCAGACAGTCAGTCAGCTCGTTCTCGGTCTTTTCGGACAAAATACCGCTGCCGCGTTTGCCGAAGGTGCGCAGGATGTAGGGGTAGTAGACAAGGTAAAAATCGCTGCAGTCGAAGCGGCGGCGGATGTAGTCGGACTGCACGGCCAGCAGCTTTTCTGCCTCGGCGGTGTCGCCGCCGGTGGCTAAGATCGCCAGTGCGCGGTTCGTGTTCTGCTCGCCCCAGCGGGCCAGCAGCTCCAGCGCCTGACGCTTGCGCTCGGCCACGGTGGGCAGGGCGCGGGGCAGCACGCTCTCGGTGTGAATTTCCACACTGATGGGTCGGGTCAGCCGGATGCCCTCGACCTCGGTCGTGACCTGCAGCAGCAAAAATGCCAGCGGGAAGGTCTTGCAGTCGCCCAGGCTGATTTGGCTCGCGTGGGGGAGGGTGTCAGCCTCGCGGCGGAAGAGCACGCCGCCCTTGACATTTTCCTCGGTACCGCCGACAAAGGCCAGGTGGTAGCTCTCGGCGATATCCGCGCCGTCGTAGTCCAGCAGCACCGGGCCGGCGGTAAAGTGGTTGCGGTGGAACGCCAGACTGCGCATCAGATGCTCGGCCTCGGCCAGGCGGGCCGCGTTGGCCTCCCCCACCGGGATGACCTGTTCGGGCGCGGTGCCCTCGCCCTTCCAGCGCAGGCGCAGAATGATCGTAGCATCGCGCTCGGCGTAGTTGTCAAAGAACACAAGAAGCTTGTTGCGGCCCTTTTGCAGCGGCAGGGTCAGCGGCGTGGGGACAGGCTCGTTGTGGTGGTAGGGGGTCACTTCGGTCAGCTTTTCGCCGTTCAGCCAGAGGGCCGCGCCGCCGCAGGTGATAAGGTCAAAGGGCACACTGCCCGCCTCGGCGGCGTCCAACTCGGTGTAAGCCCATGCGCTCAGGCAGGCGGGGGTCTCACAGTCCCAGGCGTAGGTCACGCCGATATCGTCAAACGGCCAGTAGACGGCAAAGGGGGTAGCGTTATCCGCGCCGCCCACCAGCCCGCCGGGGCGGGTGTCCAGCTGCGCGGGCCAGGCAGTGGCCTTGGCGCGGCGCTCGGCCTTGAACTGTTCCTCGCCGGGTTTATCCTTGGGGGCGGTGTTCAGCTTCTCGTTTTCGGCACCGTGCAGGGCCGTGGGCTTGGTGATGACCGGCGTTTCGGTCACGCCGCTGACCAGCCAGCGGTCCACATACCCGTGAAACAAGGGAAAATGCAATTCGTTTGCCATACCTCGGCTTCTCCTTTATTAAAAAAGGTTTATTAAAAAACAACAGACGCCCCGCCCGGTTTGGGCGGGGCGTCTGTTCGCCCTGGGGAATCACTTCCCCTGTTGATTCGGTTGATTAGTGTGCCCAGCCGGCCTTGTCAGCCAGTGCGGTAGCAAACTCGGTCAGAGCGTCAGACGGAGTCAGGTCGCCGTTGACAGACTGCTTCAGAGCGTCACGGTACTCGTTGTCGTAGTAGTTGCGCCACTCGGAGCTTTCATCGATGGCGAATGCATCGGTGGTCTGGCCGACCTCAGCCTGCAGGACCTTGTAGTCGGCAGCCTGATCGGGATCAGCAGGCTCATAGGTGACGGATTTCAGAGAGGACAGGCCCTTATCAAGTGCCAGATAATCGGCAAAGTTCTTGTCGGTGTAGAACCACTTCAGGAACTCAAGAGCCAGATCCTTGTTCTTTGCGTTGGTGGGAACGGCCAAACCGGCACCGCCCAGGATAGCGGAACCGCCTGCAGAACCGACAGGAGAGGGCATGACGCCGAACTTGAAGCTAGTGATATCCTGCACGAAGGGGTTGTAGTTCCAGGAGCCGGAGAAGTAGATGCCTACGTCACCGTTCTTGAAGTAGTCGCCCGGGTTGTCGCTGGAGCCACCGGCCCAGATGGCCTTGGGCATGATGCCGCTGTTGTTGGCATCGACAAAGGCCTGCAGGGCGTCAATGTTCTGCTGGCTGTCTGCAACGACCTTGAAGGAGTCGCCGTCCTTCTCGACCAGAGAACCGCCGTTCATGTACATCAGGTTGTCATAACGAGCGCGGGAGTAATCCATAGCCATGCCGTACTTGACAGCGCCGGAGTCCTGCAGCTTCTTGGCAGCCTCATAGACCTCGTCCATGGTCCAGCGGTCGTCCACCGTCGGGCACTCGATGCCGGCAGCCTCAAAAGCATCCTTGTTGTAGAATACGTTGGTGATGGTGAACTGCTGGGGCAGAACAGACAGCTTATCCGTCAGGTAGTTCTGGCTGATGATCTGCAGGGCCTGCGGCTCAAAGATGGAGGTGTCAATGCACTTGCCCAGATCCTCGAACTCATCGGGGTACAGACGGGCCAGACGGGTGGTGGACAGCAGATCCGGCAGGTCGTTGTTCTTGGCCATCAGGGGGAACTTGGTCAGCTGGTCATCGTAGGGGATGACCATGATGTCAACGGTGTTGCCGGTCTCGTCGGCCCACTTGTTCAGCGTGGTAGCGAATGCATCGCCCTCGCCGGGCTCCTCAGACAGCATGACCTTCAGGGTCTGGCCGCCGGCAGAAGCGGCGCCGGAAGCTGCGGTGTCCGTTGTTGCAGCGGAGCTGGCCGTAGATGCAGCGGGAGAACCGCCGCAGGCTGCCAGAGAAGCCGCCATCGCGGCTGCCAGAGCCAGAGAAAGTGCTTTTTTCATGTTGGTTTTACCTCCTGTAAAGTAGAAATAAAAATAGGGTATATCCACCGGGCCCTCACCCGGTTTGCTCCGTTCCGGGGCTTGGGAACTGGGCTTTCAGCTCCCTTGGTGTACCCATAGTGTACCATTGCGGCGGGGGGATTCTCTACGCCTATCTTGCTGATTTGCATTGCGGCATATTGCATTTTTTGCGCCTTGGTTTTTCAATCCGGCAAATTGCATCAAGAAAAACGGCTGAAATTGTGCACTTTTCACACATCGTTTGTTCTAATGATGCCAAGTTGCACTTATTTTGCGCCGGCGCTTATTTTTTCAGTGAAAAAAATGCAATGTTTCTGTAACCAAATTTTAATAAAAAGCAGTCGTTTTCCCCCGTAAACAATAAATGCGCACCATTCGCCCCCTACCGCGCAAAAACTGCATTGTCTGCACAGTTTTGAGATGTTATACTGTGCCTGAACAGGGGTTGCCTGGGTGCGGGTGAACAGCGTTCGCCCCTACAATACCGTTACCCGCCTTACTGCCTCGTAGGGCGGCCAGTCCTCTGGACACCGCTTCCCTTACCACACACTCAATCTTATAGAAAAGGAAGGAGCCGCCATGCAAAACACTGAACTCCGCCGCCGGGCGCGCCCGGTGCTGGACGCCCTGCGCACTTTGGCGCTGCAGGGGCGCACCCCGGTTTTGGGGCTGCGCAAAAAATCCTGCCCCTACCACAGCTGGGACACCGTGCAGGAGGACCCGGCCACAGCCCCCGGCTGGACACCCTTTGCCCCCGGTGACGCTATCGGCGGCGTGGAGGCCCACTACTGCTTCCGGGGCGGCATCACCGCACCGGCGGGCGGCGCCGGGCGTCACCTTGTCTGCCTGGTCTCCACCGGCGCAACCGATATCTGGAACAACAACAATCCCCAGTTCCTCGCCTATTTAAATGGTGAGCTGGTCTGCGGGCTGGATGTCAACCATACCGAGTTTGACCTGTCCCCCGCCGCTGCCGAGAGTCAGACCTGGCAGCTGGGACTGTACACCTACTGCAACACCCCGGCTCAGGATGTCTTTTTAAAAGTCGAGACTGCCGTGCGGGACGATGAGATCACCGGCCTGTACTACGACCTGAAAGCCCCTTACGAGGTGCTTGTCCAACTGGACGAGGGCGACACCAACGCCATCGGCATCGGGCGGTATCTGGAAAAAGCGCTGGATATGCTCGACCTGCGCGACCCGTACAGCGCCGCGTTCTACGCCAGCGTTGCCGCCGCCCGCCGCTATATGAAAGAGGAATTTTACGAGAGCTTCTGCCAGCGGCAGCCGGTCACGGTGGACTGTGTCGGTCACACCCACATCGACGTGGCCTGGCTCTGGACGCTGGCCCAGACGCGGGAAAAGGCCATTCGCAGCTTTGCCACCGTCAACTACCTGATGGACCGCTACCCCGAGTACAAGTTCCTGTCCAGCCAGCCGCAGCTCTACGATTTTGTGCGCAAAGACTGCCCCGCGCTGTTTGAGAAGATCCGCGCCCGCGTCGCCGACGGCCACTGGGAACCGGAGGGCGGTATGTGGCTGGAATCCGACTGCAACATGGCCAGCGGCGAGAGCCTGATCCGCCAATTCCTGCACGGGCAGGAATTTTTCGGCCGGGAATTCGGCAAACAGGGGCACATCCTGTGGCTGCCGGATGCCTTCGGCTTCAGCGGCGCGCTGCCCCAAATTATGGCCCAGTGCGGCATGGACTGGTTCATGACCACCAAGATGGCCTGGAACGATACCAACTGTATGCCCCACGATCTGACCCGCTGGCGCGGCATCGACGGCACCGAGGTACTGGCCTACTTTATCTCCACCAAGGACTACGACAAGCGCCCCGACCGCAACCCGAAACCGAGCTTCAACACGACCTACAACGGCCTGCTGAATCCCAGGCAGGTCATGGGCTGCTGGCAGCGCTTTCAGGACAAGGAGCTGACCCAGAATGTGCTGCAATGCTATGGCTACGGCGACGGCGGCGGCGGTGTGACCGCTGAAATGCTGGAGATCAACCGCCGCATGGAGAAGGGCATCCCCGGTGCGCCCCAGACCCGCCTGACCCACGCGGCCCCCTACTTTGACAGATTGAAGCAGCACCTTGACGAAACGCAGGCCGACCTGCCCTGCTGGCACGGCGAGATGTACTTTGAGTACCACCGCGGCGTGTTCACCAGCCAGGGCCGCAACAAGCGGGCCAACCGCGCCGCCGAGTTTGCCAACCTGACCGCCGAGACCACCGCCGCCCTGGCCGAAAGCCTGCGCACCGGCTACGCCTACCCCGCCGCCGCGCTGCACCGCAACTGGGAGCTGACCCTGCTGAACCAGTTCCACGATATTTTACCCGGCTCGGCCCTGGGCGAGGTATACGAAGTCTCGCAGCAGCAATACGGCGAGATCCTCGCGTCCGATGCCAGAATTACCGATGACGCGCTGCACACCGTCGCGGCCCTCGTCAAGACCGACCGTCCCGGCGTGGTCGTGTTCAACCAGCTGGGCTTTGCCCGGGACACCGTCGTCCGCGTCGCCTGCGGGGCAAGCGGCATCACCGACGGCGGACACCCGCTGCCCTGCCATGCCGAAAACGGCGTGCTGACCTTTGTTGCCAAGGACTTGCCCACCAAGGGCTGGCGGTTCTACCCCTTTGCCGACGCGGAACCCGGGACCCCCTGCGCCGAAGTCACCGAAAACGACGGCGGCTATATCATTGACACGCCGCTCTATCACATCGTATTCAACGGCTGCGGCGAGATCACCGCCCTGCTGGACAAGGAGGCCGGCCGCGAGCTGATTCCTGCCGGGCAGTGCGCCAACGAGCTGCAGCTGTTTGAGGACCGCCCCGACGAGTACGACGCCTGGAACCTGGAAAAATACTACCGCCGCCACCGCTTTGCGCTGGAAGGTGCGGCCCGCCTGACTGTGGCCGAGAACAGCCCGGTCTGCTGCCGCCTGCATCTGGAACGCTCCATTTCCCGGTCGCAGCTCGTGCAGGATATCACCCTCTACCCCCACAGCCGCCGCATCGACTTTGCCACCCACATCGACTGGCACGAGCAGCATGTGTTGCTGAAAGCTGCTTTCCCGGTGGATATCTGCGCCGACCGCGCCCAGTATGACATCCAGTTCGGCAGCATTGCCCGGGACACTCACACCAACACCAGCTGGGACGAGGCCCGCTTCGAGGTCTGCGCCCATAAGTGGGCCGACCTGTCCGAGCCGGGCTACGGCGCGGCGCTGCTGAATGACGGCCGCTACGGCTATGATGTCCACGACGGCGTGCTACGACTCTCGCTGCTGCGGGCCGCCACCTACCCGGACCCCCACGCCGACCAGGGGGCCCACGACTTTACCTATGCGCTGCTGCCCCACCTGGGCGACTGGCGGCAGGGCGGGGTCATCCCCGCCGGGTACGACCTGAACGCCCCGGCGCTGCCTCTGGCCGTGGCCGCCCAGCCCGCGGGCACACTGCCCGCCGCGTACAGCCAGTTCCGCGTAGACGCGCCCAATGTCGTGTTGGAGACCGTGAAGAAAGCCGAGGATGGCTCCGGCCTGATTTTGCGCCTGTATGAGAGCTGGGGCACCCGCACCCGCGCGGCGCTGGCCCTGCCGGATGATGCCGCTGCCGTGCGCTGCACGCCGATGGAACAGCCCTTACCCGGAGAAGAAGCCGTGCAGCACAGCCTGCCGCTGACGCTGCATCCCTTTGAAATTTGCACAATCCATGTACAATTTGCGCAGTGACATTCACTGTGGATGCATGATTTTACAGTTTGCACAATTTCACAGCATTGCATTTGTGCGTTTTCGCCAAGACGACGGTCGGATTTTGCGCCGCCTGCCAAAATCGCGCAAGAAATGCAATGCATTTTGGGGCAAGCAAGCAAAAAAACGGTGGTATTTGCGCCTTTTGCAATGCTATACTAAGCACATCGAAGGGACCGGGCGGTGGAATCCCGGCCAAAGAGAATAAAGGAGGAATGAATATGAAGAAGAAATCGTCGCTGAAGCACACCGGCGCATTCTGGGCGTTCTGTGCGCCCTGCTGCATTTTGTTCGGTGTCTTTTTCCTTGTGCCGCTTGTGCTCAGCATCGCTTTTTCCTTCACCAACTATGACGGTTGGAAAACCATTGACTTTGTGGGTCTGACAAACTACATTACATTGTTTAAAGACTCCAAGTTCTATCTGTCCCTGGGGCGGACGCTGCTGTACACGGTCTGCACGCTGCCGTTCCGCGTCATCATCCCGCTGCTGGTGGCGGTACTGCTCTGCTCCAAGCGCGTTGCTGCCAAGAGCCTGACCCGCACGATGGTCTACATCCCCGTTCTGATGAGTGCGCTGGTCGTTGGTATTACCATCAACTGGATGTTCAGCCAAGAGTACGGCCTTGTAAACTTTATCATCCGTTCGCTGGGCGGCACCGCGCTGGAATGGTCGCTGAACCCGCGTCTTGCCACCTTTGTCATCGCGTTCGCATCGGTCTGGGCGTCCATCGGCTTCAACATGATCCTCTACATCGGCGGTATCAACAGCATTTCCAATGATCTGTATGAGGCTGCTACCATCGACGGTGCCAGCGGTGTGCAGGCCTTCTTCCGTATCACAGTTCCGATGCTGGCCCCCACGACATTCATGGTTGTGCTGCTGTCCACCGTCAACCTGCTCAAAGAGTACGCCCTGGTCCAAGGTATCACGCAGGGCGGCCCCGGCCTGAGCACTACCTTTATTATCCAGTACATCTTCGACAAGGGCTTCAACCAGATGCAGTACGGTTATGCTTCGGCCATTTCCACCGTTGTCATGATCATCTTTGCCCTGATTGCCTTTGCCCAGTTCAAGGTCAATAACGGAGGTGAAACCTGATGAAAGACAAGCACGTCAGCATTCCAATGACGATCCTTTCTCTGGCAATCGGCATCATCGTGATTTTCCCCATTATCTGGCTGGTGCTCAGCTCCTTCAAGCCGTCCGGCGAGCTGTTCACCTACCCGCTGCATATGTTCCCCTCCGCCCCGACAACGGAGCATTATAAGTCCGTTCTGGACGGCGGCTTCATGGGCTATGTGAAGAACAGCCTGTTCCTGGCTGTGGTCGGCACCCTCATCACACTGCTTATCAGCGCCATGTGCGGTTATGCGCTGGCCATCTACCGCTTTGAGATCAAGTACGTCAACCTCGTGTTCGGCGTGTTCCTGCTGGGCACCCTGATCCCCGGTGAGACGCTGACCGTCCCCCAGTTCAGCGTTATCAGCGCCATGGGCCTGTACAACAACATCTGGGGCGTCATCCTGCCTGTTGTCACCACCACGACCGGTATCTTCATGTACCGCCAGCACTATATGTCGCTGCCGCTGTCCCTCGTCGAGGCTGCGCGTATCGACGGTGCCAGCGAGTGGAAGATCTTCTCCCACATCATGCTGCCTCTGGGCTCCAATGTCACCATCACGCTGACGATCTTCAGCTTCATGTGGCGCTGGAATGACTACATCCTGCCGCTGCTGGTTTTGTCTGACCAGAAGAAGTACACGATCCAGATTGCCATCAAGAACTTCATCGGCAACACCGGCGTGGACTGGAGCTCGATCCTGGCGGCATCGGTTCTGTCCATCCTGCCCATCGTCATTCTCTTCATGATCCTGCAAAAATACATTGTCGGCGGTGTTTCCGCCGGCGGCGTCAAGGGCTGATCTTCAAGCCGCTTATCAACAGATGCCCTCCGGCTGACCGGAGGGCATTTTTTCAAGGAGGTCTTGCTATGAAATACGGTTGCCGCGCCCACGATTACGGTTGCTTTACTGCACAGGAACTCGCTAAAGTGTTAGCTGACAACGGTTACAATGCAGCGCAGTTGGCCATGCCCAAGGCTATACAGGGCATTAAAAGTCTTGTTGCTGTCACTCCGGAGCAGCTTGAAGATGTCCGCAGCGCTTTTGCTGCCGCCAACATTGAAATCACAGTGCTGAGTTGCTATCAGGATCTCAGCAACCCAGATGCAGAGGTGCGCAGAAGCGCTGTATCCAGTGTATTTTCAGCCCTGAAATGCCAAGTCACACTCGGCGCCGGGCAGGTTGGCAGTGAGAGTGCCTGCCGTGATCTTTCCCCTGAGGAAAAGGCGGCTACCCTACCGCTGCTGACCGACAGCATCCTGCGTATTGTTGAGCAGGCTGCACAAATCGGTGGCTGCTTTGCACTGGAGCCTGTCTATACCCACACGCTGGGCACGCTTGAAGCGTTGCAAAAGCTGAAGGAAACTGTGGCAGATCCCCAGCATTTCCATATTATTTTTGATCCAGTCAATGTACTGACGGCCGATACTGCCGCGCATCAGGCCGAATTTTGGCCCGGCTGGTGCGAGGTCATAGGCAAAGATTTGGCCTGCATCCACATGAAAGATGCCCTATTTGTTCCCAACGCCCCGCGTATCCCCACCCCGCTTGGCGAGGGGCAGATGGACTATACCATTTTGCGAGACTGGCTGCATCGAGAGCACCCTGATGCTGCCCTGCTACGGGACGAGGTGATCCTCTCCGCCGCACAGCGGGATTTGAACTTTATCCGTGCCATGTGAATGCCATTTGCTTTTTTGTGTTCTTATCCATTGAGTGCATAGTTACCGCAACGCCAGACACATCTCTCAAGCAAAAAGAGCCCTGACTGTCAGGGCTCTTTTTCATTGTAAATGATACTATTTCCACCCTCGGGCGGTGGGGTCCAGCATCTCAGCAGCGGAATAGAGCAGCGCATTGCAGATAGCAGCTGCTACGGTGCTGCCACCCTTGCGTCCCATCGCAACGATGGCCGGCACACCATACCGCTCGCAGACAGCCAACAGTCGCTCTTTGCTTTCAACTACATTCACAAAGCCGACCGGCACACCGATGACAAGCGCCGGGCGCAAACCCGTCTCGATCTCCTCTGCGATGGCAAGCAGCGCCGTGGGAGCGTTGCCGACCGCCAGCACCGCGCCGGGATACTGCTGTGCAGCAAGGTGCATGGCAGCCACCGCCCGGGTAGTTCCGGCCGCTCTGGCTGCCTCAGCCACGGCGGGCTCCGCCATAAAACAGAGGGCCCTCCCCCCCAGTCTGGCAAGACCCGGCTTGGTAATGCCCGCCAGCGCCATATTCGTGTCGGTAATGATCGTAGCACCTGCATGCATTGCCGCCACACCGGCTGCGGCGGCTCCCGGCGTGAACTGCAGATTCTCCGCATAGTCGAAATCTGCCGTGGTATGGATGACCCGCTTGACAACAGCAGCGTTCTCCGGCGGGATGTCCGCGCCCCGCGCCTGCAGTTCTTCGGTGATAATGGCCATGCTCGTCCGCTCAATATCCGCGGGCAGGTGATGCTGCGGCGTCATAGGCTTGCTCCTTTCGGATTTTTCAGTCCCATTGCGGCATATACCGCATCCATATCCAGCGCAAGGCGCACACCGTGCAGCTCCAGCGTGGTGTTGTGCGGCTTGTGATGCACCTGATCCTGCTCAGGCGCAATGCCCCGGCGGCGGCAGAGATAGGCCGCCAGTTGCTCGGTCAGTTCACCCGAGTCAAACAAGCCGTGGAGATAGGTTCCAAACACATTGCCCTCCACGCAGCCCTCGGGTGTGCCGTCCGTCATGGTGCAGAAGGGCGCACCGTTCACAGCAGTGCGCCCGGTGTGGATCTCATACCCGGTCAGCGCAGCCCCCGCAAAGGGTGCGGCAGCGCGGGCCGTCACCTGCGCACGGCGCTTTTCGGCGGTGAATACCGTCTCTGTCGGCAGCAGACCCAGCCCGCGCAAGGTGCGGGGTGTACCGCCCTCGCAGCCCTCTGGATCCGACAGTGTATGGCCCAGCATCTGATACCCGCCGCAGACCCCCAGCACCGGCGTGCCGCCGGCCGCCAGCTTTTGCAGGGCAGCCTCCAGACCGGACTGGCGCAGCCAGAGCAGATCCTCCACCGTATTTTTGGTGCCGGGCAAAAGCACCAGATCGGGCGCGCCCAGCTCACGCACGGTGCGCAGATAGCGCACACCCAACAGCGGGTGCTGCTCCAGCGGGATAAAATCGGTAAAATTGGAGATATGCGGCAGCCGCACGATTGCCACATCCAGCGGTTTTACGGTCTTTTTGCGGCAAAGCCTTTCGGAGAGTGAGTCCTCGTCCTCGATGTCCGCATCCAGATACGGCACAACGCCCAGCACCGGCAGCCCGGTTTTGTCCTCCAGCATGGCAAGGCCGGGGCGCAGGATCTCAACATCACCACGGAATTTATTGATGATAAGCCCCTTGATGCGGCTTCGCTCCCGCTCCTCAAGCAGCGCAACCGTTCCGTACAGCTGGGCAAACACCCCGCCGCGGTCGATATTCCCCGCCAGCAGCACCGGCGCATCGACCAGCTCTGCCAAGCCCATATTGACAATGTCATCCGCCTTCAGATTGATTTCAGCCGGGCTGCCGGCGCCCTCGATGACAAGAATGTCATATTCCTCGGCAAGGCTGTTGTAGGCGCGCAGTATATCGGGGATCAGCGCGCGCTTATGGCGGAAGTATTCCGCTGCGGGCATATTCCCGCGCACCTCACCGTTGACGATGACCTGACTGCCGACATCGCTGCTGGGCTTGAGCAGGATCGGGTTCATCCGCACATCGGGTTCAATGCCCGCTGCCTGCGCCTGCACGACCTGCGCACGGCCCATCTCGAGGCCGTCACGGGTCACAAAGCTGTTCAGCGCCATATTCTGGCTTTTGAACGGTGCCGTTTTGTAGCCGTCCTGCGCCAGAATCCGGCAGAGCGCCGTGCAGAGCAGGCTTTTGCCAGCGCCGCTCATCGTGCCCTGTACCATGATACACTTTGCCCGGCTCATGCAAGCACCTCCTTCATAATGGCAAGCAGCTTGGTGTTTTCTTCCGCCGTGCGCACAGCGGTTCGATACCAGCCATCATCCAGACCCGGGTAGTTGCCGCAGCTGCGCACCACCGCGCCGTGCTGCCGCAGCTTTTCGCCAAAGTCTGCCGGGGCGCGGAACAGCAGATAGTTGGCCCGGCCCTCGATAACATACAGTCCCAATGCCCGCAGCCCGGCAGCCAGCCGAGGCCGCTCGGCCTCGATCAGCGCGCGCACCTCCTCGGCGTAGGCACTTTCCTGCAGTGCTGCCAGCCCGGCCGCCTGCGCCAGACCGGAGACCGCCCACGGCTGCCCCGCCGCCTGCATACCGGCAAGCAGTGCCGTATCACTGCACAGCGCATATCCCAGCCGCACCCCCGCCATAGCGTAGAGCTTGGTAAAGGCCTTTAGGATCACAAGCTTCGGTGCATCGTTTAAAAATTGTTCTGCCGTCAGTACATCCCTGTCAGGCAGAAAGTCGAGGAAGCATTCATCCACGACCAGTACCGCACCACAGTCGGCACAGCGGCTGATGAGCTTTTCCACCAGTGCAGGCGGTGTCACCTGCCCGGTGGGATTGTTAGGCTGGCAGAGAAACACCATGTCCGTTTCCTCGGTCACAGCCTGCACAAAATCCTCTGTCACCGCAAAATCGTTTGCCTCGTCCAGCAGAAACCGGTCGACCGTACATCCGACCATATCTAGCGCGGCAGCATACTCGGCAAAGGTGGGGGCAGGCAGCAGCGCACGGCGCGGCTGCACAGCCAGCACCAGACGGAAGATCAGATCGGCAGCCCCGCTGCCGCACAGGATGTGCTCTATCGGCACGCCCTCAGCGGCAGCAAGGGCGGCGCGCAGCTCCCGGCAGAGAGGGTCCGGGTAGCGATCCGCTGTCGGCAGCGCTGCCGAGATAGCCGCAGCCACCCCATGCGGCAGCCCCAACGGGCTGACATTTGCCGAGAAATCCAGCGCATCCCGGCCAAATTCTGCCCGGTAGCCCGCCCAATCACCGCCATGGACCAACTTCATACAAACTCTCCTCACATCATCAAAGCAAATCGGACGGCCAGCCCGATTATGAGCGCGAGCACACTCTCGGTGTACATCATCCGATCCGCCCGCAGGATATCCTCCGCCTCTATGGGCCGCAGCGCATCGCCGATGGTCGGCTTATCGTAATAGGCGCCGAAGTAGTACGCCGGGCCTGCCAGCTGAACGCCCAACGCCCCCGCGCAGGCACTCTCGGTCTGGGCGCTGTTGGGGCTTGCGTGATTGTGACGGTCGCGCCGCCAGATACGCCACGCCCCTTTTGCACTGCCGCCGGCCAGCGCTGCCGCCGCCACCCACAAAAGGGCAGCCAGACGGCTGGGCAGCCAGTTTGCGGCATCGTCCAATTTCGCGGCACAGCGTCCAAAATACAGGTATTTTTTATTTTTATAGCCGAGCATGCTGTCCATCGTGTTGATGGCCTTGTAGGTCAGCGCCAACGGCGCACCGCCGATAAGCATGTAAAACAGCGGTGCAATGACGCCGTCGCTTGCATTCTCGGCCACGGTCTCCACGGCGGCCTTCGTCACGCCCTCCGCCGTCAGATTCTCGGTATCGCGGCCAACGATCCGCGCCACAGCCCGGCGGGCGGCGGGCAGGTCGCCTTTTGCCAGTTTCTTATAAACATTCCGGCTTTCCTGCACAAGCCCCCGCGCCGCAAGTGCCTGTGCGCACCAGAACATCTGAACAGCCAGCCCCGCCAGCGGGTGCAGCCGCGCGGCCAGCGCACAGATTGTTCCCGTTACAGCCAGCGTTGCCAGCGGCAGCACAGCCGCCACGATCCCGCCGCCGAGCAATTCTCCCCGGGGCGTCTTGGGTAAGACGGCCCGCAGGCGTTTTTCCAGCGCCGAGATGCACCGCCCCATCCATACGACCGGGTGGGGCAGCCATGCCGGGTCCCCAAACACAGCATCCAGCACAAAGCCGCCCGCCACCGCAACACCGGTCAGCATGTAGCCTCCTTTGTGTACTGCACGGTCTTTACAAGGTGCAGAATATGCTGCGTTTTCCAGTCCCGGGCGTCCAGCACAAAGCCGCCCGCATTGGGCGCGCACCACTCGTAGTAATCCCGGTGCGGCACAGCATAGCGATCCAGCGCCGCCATCTGGGTGCCGCCGTGCGCCAGAATGACCAGCATCTGCTCCCCCTCTGCCAAGGCCTGCTCCACAAGGGCTGCAAAGGTCGTGCAGATGCGCTCACAGAACTGATCCTTCCGCTCGCCGTCCGGGCAGCGGCGCTCACAGTTGGAGGCGACCCACGCCAGATAGTCAGGGTCATGCTCCATTTCGACATAGCTGCGCCCCTCAAAGCTGCCGAAGCACATCTCCTTCAGCCCATCGACCGGGATAAGCTTCGCGTTGGGGAACAGGACCCGCGCGGTCTGCGCTGTACGCTGCAGCGTAGAAATATAGACGACCTTCGGGTCAATATCCGCACGGCGCAGCTCTCTGCACCCCTCCTCCGACAGAGGAATATCCCGCTGCCCCTGATAGCGCTTCTGGGCATTATATTCCGTCAGACCGTGCCGCAAAAGATAGATCAGCATTTCGGCAGTTCTCCTTTCAAAATCGTGGGCAACCCGCAGAACATCTGCACAACGCAGTCTGCCCGGGCCGCCAGCAGGCAGGCCAGACGGCCCGCAGCTTCGCGGCGGGCGCGTTCGGCGGGGTCGATGGGCACGATACCGCCGCCCACCTCGGTAGCTGTGACCACATCATAGGCGGCCAGCTCATCGGCCAGCGCCTGCAGCCCGGCCATTTCTGCGGCGCGGTCCTGCACCTCATAGATCTGCCGCCCGCCGAACTGCGCAGCAAATGTGCGCTTGCCGCTATAGAGCGGCCCCGTGATAAAAAGCATTTACAGCACCCCCAGCCATTGGCTGGCGGCCAGTGCCGCCAGCATCCAAAGCTCACATTTTTGCAGGAACCACCCGGCCAGATCACCGGTCGTACCGCCAAACTGCCTGACAGCGATCCGGTGATACCGGGCAAATACCAGCCCTGCCGCCAGCAAAAGCACCCAGCCGCCCAAGGCCAGAATCCCCACCGCCCACAGCAGACAGCCTGCCGCCAAAACACGGCAGACCGTCCGGCGGTCCGCCGCCGTTGCAAAGGTATGGGCCAGCCCTGTGTTTTTGGCCAGCGGGAATGTTGCCACAGCCAACCCGGACAGCATCCGCTCCCCCATCAGTGCCAGTGTCCATAGCGCACCCGTGCGCGGTGTAAACTGCACACAGGCACACAGCATCAGGTATGCAGCAAAATAGCTGCACAGCCGTATGACGGCAAAGGCCCCGCAGTGTGGGTCCTTTAATATGGCTAGCTTTTTCGCGGTATCACCGCAGCTTGCCAGTGCATCGCAGGTGTCGGCATAGCCGTCCAGATGGATGCCGCCGGTGACCCAGACCGGAATCAGACAGAATCCAGCAGCACGGGCCGCATCGGGCAGCGGCAGCGCCCCGCACAGGCACCACAGCGCCCCGCAGATTACCCCCACCAGCGGAAATGCGCAGAGCGCATACCGCATATTTTTTTCGTTCCAGTCAAACTGCGGCACCGGCAGTGCCGAGAACATGGCAAGCGCCACCGCAACGGTTTGAAATACTATCATCGCTTCGTTCCTTTATAGTAGACAGGAATGCCGCACACGACCCGCACGACCGTGTCTGCGCGCTGGGCGGCGGCATTGTTGATCTTGGCCAGTGTGCGCAGATACCGCTCGGTATCGCCTGCATACGCTGTGCCGCCGCTGAACACCTCATTCGTCACAAGGATCAGCTCCTCACACTGCGCCCGCAGCGCTTCGATCCCACGCAGCACGGCATCGGCAGCGGCCTCACCCGCCCCGGCCGGATCGTATAGCTCGTTGGCTGCCAGATTGCCGAGATCCTCCAGCAGCACGGTGCCGCGCTGCGGTAAAGTAATGGCTTCAAGTCCGCGCGGGCACTCCACCGTGGCAAACTGCTTTTGTTGGCGCATGGCGCGGTGCCGCGCGACCCGTGCTGCGCACTCGGCGTCCCATACCTGCATCGTGGCAAGGTAGGTGCGCGGCAGCGGGCTTTGCATACAGAGTGACTCCGCAAACGCGCTTTTTCCGCTGGCTGCGCCGCCGATGACCAGCGTCAGCATTGCGGTGTGTACGGCGCGATGCCGCCCTCCGCAAAGGAATAGCAGCCATGATAGACCGCAAGTGCCATATCCCACAGCGGCAGGCTTGCTACAGCCCCCGTGCCCTCCCCCAGATGCAGATCTGCGGTGATAAGCGGTTTTTTGTGCAGTGCCTCCAGCACCAGCCGGGCGGCTGGCTCTGCCGAGACATGGCTGGCAAACACAGCCTTATCCGCACCCGGGCAGAGGCGGACAGCGCAAAGTGCGGCCACACTGCTGATAAAGCCGTCCATCACGATGGGGATCTGCTCAAGTGCGCCGCCCAAAAACACACCGCACAGCCCGGCAATGTCAAACCCGCCCAGCGCCGCCAGCACCCCCAGCGGGTCGGCAGCATCGGGACGGTTGACCGCAATTCCGCGCTCGATCACCTCTATTTTGCGCCGCAGCCCGGCATCGGAAAGTCCCGCGCCGCGCCCGGTCATCTCAGCCACCGGGCGGCCGAGCAATACAGACGCCACGGCGGAGGAGGTCGTTGTATTGCCGATGCCCATCTCACCGGTGGCAAGCAGCTGCACACCGGCGCGCTTTTGCGCCCGCACCAGTGCAAGGCCGGCCGCAATGGCCTGTACGGCCTGTACCCGGGTCATGGCCGGTCCTGCGGTAAAATCGCGGGTGCCGGGGGCAATGCGATAATCGGCGGCACCCGCCACGGGCGCACCCGCAATTCCCATATCGACCGGCACCACGGCACACCGGGCCGCTGCTGCCATGCGGCAGACACTGGTGCGGCGGGCAACAAGATTTTCCAGCACCGCACGGGTCACGGCAGCATCTGTCTGGCTGACCCCCTGCGCGACAACACCGTTATCCGCGCAAAGCACCAGCACGGCACGCTGCGCAAAGGCCGGGGCGGTATTTCCGGTCAGGGCCGCCGCGTCCTCCACCATCGTTTCCAGTGCGCCCAGCCCGCCCAGGGGTTTCGCCAGCGCCGCCCAATGTGCATGGGCGGCAGCGCGGGCTGCCTCATCCGGCGGGGTTACGGTGCGCAATAGGGTCATAAGTTCATTTTCGGTCATGTTCTTTCCTTTATATAACGACTGGCCGCGTCCGCAAAGCGCTTCGGCAGCAGCGTGCCGGCCCAGTACAGATGCGGAAAACCTGCATAGAGATGCTCATTGGCAAAGCCGCAGGCCCACTGCCGTCCATCTGCCTTGGCGGCTGCAAAGGCCTCGCCGTTGGCCGTGGTGTCCCAGTGGTGGAACTCATGCACCGGCAGGCTCTCCCCTGCGGCAAACAGCATACTGTCGGTGCGCGCGGTCAGTTTTGCATAGCCGAACCGCACAAGCCGACCGACCCGGAAGCCCTGCCCCGGCAGCACGCCCGCCATCGGATAGGCGATTCCGTCCGCGCCCTCGAGCGACCTGCCCAGATAGAGAAAGCCGCCGCACTCCGCCACGGTGGGCAGCCCGCCCGCAACCGCCTTTTGCACGGCGCTGCGCATGGGGGTATTCGCCGCCAGCTGCGCGGCATACAGCTCCGGATAGCCCCCGGGCAGATACAGCGCGCCGATCTGCTCCGGCAGGGCGGTGTCCCGCAGCGGGCTGAAAAAGCAGAGCTCCGCGCCGTTTTCCTGCAGTGCCTCAAGTGTTTCTGCGTAGGTAAAGCAAAAAGCCTCATCCCGCGCAACGGCAATGCGCACTGCCGGCGGCACGGTGATGCGGGGCGGATTTGCTGGGGCCTGGCGGTCAAACAGAGTATACAGTCTGTTCCAGTCGATGCACCGCTGGGCGGCATCCGCCAGAACCGCAAGCTTTTGCTGCAGATCAGCAATCTCTGCTGCGGTTTTCAGGCCGAGATGGCGGCTCTCAATGGCAGCCTCCGGCAGGTGGGGCAGATAACCCACCACCGGCAGACCGGTCTCCTTTTCCAGCATTGGGGCCAGCAGCTTGAACAAAGATTCACTGCAATCGTTGAGCAAAATGCCCGCGATATGGTGCGGCGTGCGGAACGCCAGCAGCCCGCGCAGCTCGGCCGCCAGCGTCAGGCTGGCACCCTTCGGGCGCACGACCAGCAGTGCGGGCAGTTCGAGCGTGTCCGCCAGCTGCCATGCGCTGGCCGTATCCGTCACACCGCCCAGCCCGTCATAGTAGCCCATTGCCCCCTCGCAGACGGCTGCGTCGCAGTCTGCCGCCCCCTGCGCATATAGTCGGCGCACGGTGTCCGGCGCCGAAAAATAGAGGTCAAGATTATGGCTTTTGACCCCCAGCACGGCGCGGTGGAACATCGGATCAATGTAGTCCGGCCCTGCCTTGAAGGCACAGGGGCGCTTCCCCCGGGCTGCCAGCGCCGCCAACAGCGCACAGGCTGCCGTAGTCTTGCCGCCGCCCGAGCGCGGCGCGGTCAGAACGAGCTGCAGCATACTTACTCCCTCACGATCAAAAATACAGGGTTATTCGCCATCAGTAAGTGGAGCGCCCCTGCCTGTTTGCTGCGGCTGACGGCGATCTGCGTGACCTGTGCAGTCAATCCATGGGCAGTCAACGCCGCAACGGCCTCCTGCAGGGTCTCCAATGCAATGGCGCTGATGCAAAGGCGTGCTGCGGGGGTTGCGGCCAGCACCGCATCCACGATCTGCCGCATGCTGCCCTTACTGCCGCCGATGAAAACGGCATCGGGCGCGGGCAGCCCCGCCAGCGCGGCGGGGGCGCGGCCCTCGGTCAGATACAGATTGGCTACTGCAAATTTTGCGCGGTTTTGTCGGATCAGCGCACAAGCCTCCGGGTCACATTCCACGGCACAGACCCGGCCGGCCGTGGCCGCCAGCGCCATCTCAACGCTGACGCTGCCGGTTCCCGCACCGACATCCCACAGGGTATCGCCGGGGCGCACCGCCAGCTTTGCCAGCACGGCCGCGCGCACCTCCTGCTTGGTCATCGGCGTCTTGCCGCGCAGAAAGGCTTCGTCCGGCCAGCCCGGCACCCGGGCAGGCAGCGGCAGGCATGGCTCGACCAAAAGCACGCTCAGCGGTGCAAATTCAAGGTTTGCGAGCGTTTCCACCGTATCGGTCACAAGGCGTTCAGCGGTGCTGCCAAGGTTCTCACCAACGGTGGCCTTCACATGCCCCCACCCGGCATCGGCCAGCGCGCGGCAGAGGGTCGCCGGGGTCTCGCTGCCGCCGGTCAGGAAAAAGGCAGGCTTTCCGGTGCGGCAGACCGCTGCAGGGTCACAGCTGCAGCCGTGAGCGCTGACCAGCTGCCAGTCCTGCCAGGGGCGGTGCAGCGCAGCCGCCAAAAGCTGCACGCTGGATACTCCCGGCTCCACCGTATAGGGCAGTCCTGCCGCATCAAGGGCACGGCAGAGCGCTGATGCCCCCGAGTAAAAACCGGTATCTCCACTAAAAACAACCGCTGCAGCGGCAATATCAGCGCACCGCAGACGGGCGCAGATCTCCTGCGCCCTGTACAGGGCAGCACGGTTAGACGTACATTCTGCCGGCAGCTGCTCCAAAAGACGGCGAGCGCCGAGGATCAGCTCCGCGCCCAAAAGCGCGTCCCGCCCTGCCGCCGTCAGGCCTGCGGGGGTGCCGCTGCCCATGCCAATGAGTGTGATTTTCATAATAGCTCCCTGCATCGCTGTAAAATTGCTTCGGCGCACTCACCCTGCTCCATGGGGCGGCGCAGCACGATCAGCTGCACGCCACACTGCTCGGCAGCCCGGGCCTTTTCGGCAAAGCCGCCCGCTGCGCCGCCGTCCTTGGTGACAAGGAAAGTGATCCGGAACTGACGAAACAGCGCTATATTCAATTCCTCGGTAAAGGGGCCCTGCATCGCAACTATGTTGCGGTGCGGGATGCCCGCTGCCTCGCAGGCCGTGATGCCTGCCACGGTCGGCAGCACCCGGGGGTACAGCCGCTCCGGCTCCAGCGCTGCAAAGGCTGGCAGCTCCTTAGCACCCGTAGCCAGCAGAATATTACCGGGCTTGCCCTGCAAATACGCTGCGGCATCGTCCGCTGCGGCAAACACGGCACTGCCGGCCGGCAGGGTGCTGGCAGGGCGCAGCAAGCGGTGGTATTCCACCCCGGCCGCCCCGGCCGCCGCACGGATATTGCGCGTTGCCTCGGTCGCATAGGGGTGGGTCGCATCAACACAAAGGTTCGCATTGTGCAGCAGGGCGGTCATTTCTTCGGCGTCCAGCCGACCGGTGCGAACTGTGATACCCTCGGCGCGTCCCTGCTCCTCGGCTCCAAGCTCAGTTGCCACACAGACCGTGACCGCTGCCCCCAGCGCCGCCAATGCGCGGGAAAATCCCCGTCCCTCGGTGGTGCCACTGAAAACGACTGCTTTCATACGCCGTGATACCCCCTCGGTGTGACCATTTTCCCGTTCTGTGCCTTCGTGGCGGCGTTGCCAACAAAAACGGTCGTGAACATATCCACCTCTATTTTCTCCAGCTCTGCAAGCGTCAGCAGCCGGGCAGTCTGGCCTGTGCGGCCTATATTGCGCACCGTACCGCAAACTGTATAGGGTGCTTTACCGTTGGCAAGCAAAATCCGCACCGCCTTGGCCAGATAGTCTGCGCGGCCCTTGGACGATGGATTGTAGAGGGCAAGGCAGAAATCCCCTACCGCCGCGCAGGCGAGCCGCTTTTCGATGACTGCCCACGGCGTCAGCCGGTCAGACAGAGATACAACGCAAAAATCATGCGCCAGCGGTGCGCCCAGCACTGCGGCCCCGCTCAGTGCGGCGGTCAGGCCGGGTATGATCTCTACTTCAACCCCCGGGTAGGCGGGCGCCAGCTCCAGCAGCGGGCTGGCCATACCGTAGACCCCCGCATCGCCGGAGCAGACCAGTGCCACCGTCTTGCCGCTCTGCGCCGTTTGCAGTGCCCAGCGGCAGCGGTCGATCTCCTTCGTCATGCCCGTGGCGCAGATTTCCTTGCCGGGGTAGCGCGCACGGATCAGCTCAACATAGACCGTATATCCGCACAGGACATCCGCCGCATCCAGCGCGGCCGCCGCCTGCGCTGTCAGGAATTGGCTGTCCCCGGGGCCGAGGCCCACCACATACACCACATTACGGTTCATCATCTCTCCATCTCCAATCCGGGGCAAAGGGGCGCAGCGCGGCGGCAAAGGTCACACCGTCCCGCGCCCATTTCGGCAGAAGCAGCTTCCCGCCTGAGGCCAGCACCGCCGCCCGTTCGCATACATTGTCAACCCCGGTCACACTTGTGACAAAGCCGGAGGCCGTAAAGCTGCCGGGTACTGCGCGCAGCTGCGCAGCGGTATAAAAATCCATACTCCAGCCGTGATCCTGGCAAAATGCCGCAAGGCCCGGCTCGTCCCGCTTCAGGTCGATGCTTGCTGCCGCAGCCACCCCCTGCGGGGCCAGACCGCTCTCACGGCAGAAGGCTGCAAAGGCAGCCTCCAGATGCTCCGCTGTTGTACCACGCCGGCAGCCGATGCCCAGCACCGCAATGCGCGGCACAATGTGCAGCGCCTGCCCGGTCGGGGTCAGCGTCAACGCAAAATCAGCGCAGCCGCCAGCTGCAGGCTGCACACCGGCGGGCGGTGTGCCCTGTATGGGCCAATCGGCGGTAAAATGCACGCGCTTTCCCGCCAGCAATGCGCCGCTGACCTGCTTGATGCGCTCCGGCTCGGCCACAATGCAGCCTTGCCGTTTGGCCCACTCGTCCACCGCAAAAAGGCCGTGCAGATCGGTGGCGGTTGTGATGACCGGCACCGCACCGCACACCGCCGCCAGCCGCCGCGCCAATGCATTGGCCCCGCCCAGATGGCCGGACAGCAGCGGAACAGCGAACCGCCCGCACTCATCCAGCACCACCACGGCAGGGTCTGCCGCCTTGCTGCAGCAGTACGGCGCAATGGCCCGCACAGCGATCCCCACCGCGCCGATATAAATCAGCGCGTCCGATGCCGCAAACTGTGCTGCCGTCCATTCGTCCAGCCCCGGGCCGCCTGCACCGCACCGCGCCACCGGGCCGGGGCACGC